>Ga0123335_1000137_pt1 | contig 111446 bp, 93 predicted proteins | sample BiotimSIPDNA_2_FD_89707 | JGI IMG/M metagenome (GOLD analysis project Ga0123335, IMG submission 89707) | Anaerobic biogas reactor microbial communites from Washington, USA - Biogas_R2 time_0 SIP DNA | ecosystem: Engineered > Bioreactor > Anaerobic > Unclassified | place: Washington, USA... | reverse complement strand
TTGTTTCCACCTCTCCTCATTTGGATGCTAAAATAAAGTTCGTTCCGCCCATCCTTCTGGACAAAATCGCAGTCCAGCTCGGTGATTGGAGTGGATACCATCTGCTGGCTCATCACCCAATTTTTTATCATTTCATCGTCCATCATCAAGTCGACTTACCCTCATATGCTATAATCCCAACATGAATTCAGGTGACTGGCTCGGAGGAAAGCATGGCAACGTCCAGGAAGAAAAGTAGCAAAAGCAAATCGCGATCAACTGCTACCCACAAGGTCGTACCCTCACGGGCTAAACGAAAACAAACTGTCAATAAATCCCACCCGATCCGGGTCCAGATTTCCCCCGAACGAAAAAAGGATGTGACAGGTGTAGTTTTGCTGCTGATAGGCATAATCACCCTCATCAGCCTCCTTTCATCCCAATCGGGCATCATTACAAAATGGTGGACGGAACTTCTGGGCAAAGCTATGGGATGGGGAAAGTATATCCTGCCTCTCGGCCTTATCGCATGGGGAGCAGGCGTCCTGTTTCGCAACTCAGACAGATTACCCAGGCTCTCCACTGAACGGGGTTTTGGCATTTTCCTGCTCTTCATAAACCTCTTAGCCTGGTTGCATGTTTTTTCCAAAGGCGACCTTTCAACCGCTGCTCTCGGGTTGGGTGGCGGTTTCATTGGTGCAGGTATAAAGAAGATTTTCATCGATACGATCGGTCGACCTGGCATGGTCATCATGCTGACCGCATGGCTGATCATCAGTATCCTGCTAGTGTTTGATATTTCAATAAACGACATTATTGGGTGGGTCACCGGGTTGATCAAAAAGATCCGAGAACAAAACCGGGTGAGCAAACCTCCACGCTTGGACAAAGATGATTCGCAAAATGCAAAGTCAAGGACCTTTTTTTCCACAGCGGAAAAAACCACTCCCGAGCAGCCACCCCAAAAAAATGGAATCCCTGTTCAAATAACCCAAACTGCCCCGGATCAAGCCAGGTCAGAATTAGGATCCACACCTATTCAAGAGGTTAAGCATCAATGGGTTTTACCGGATCCAAACAACATACTCCGCTCACCCAAATCGCCATCGATCAACAATGAAAATGATCAGCATCGCGCCCGGGTCATCGAAGAATCACTGCGTTCATTCGGAGCTCCGGGGCATGTTGTTGAAATAAAACGCGGTCCCTCCATCACTTTATTTGGGGTGGAACCTGATTTCCTGGATAACCGCAATGGCAAGACCCGGGTGCGTGTCAGCAAGATCACATCCCTGGCGGATGACCTGGCAATGGCACTACAGGCTTCGCGTATTCGTGTCCAGGCGCCTGTCCCTGGCAAGGGATATGTTGGCATAGAAGTTCCCAACAAGGACATCGACATCGTCACCCTTTCAGAGGTTATCACCACTCAGTTGTTTAAGAACATGACCTCTCCATTGAAATTTGCCCTGGGTAAGGATGTCTCAGGGAATAGTGTCGTGGCAGATCTCAATGCGATGCCCCATCTACTTATCGCAGGCACCACGGGTGCAGGTAAATCTGTCTGCATCAATTCGATCCTTTCATGTTTCCTGACAACCAACACACCGGATCAACTCCGCCTGGTTTTGGTTGACCCGAAACGGGTTGAACTTACCGGATACAATGGCATCCCTCATCTTTTGTCACCTGTCATCGTGGATGCAGACCGCGTTGTCGGCGCATTGCAGTGGATGCTCAGGGAGATGGATAACCGCTATCACAAATTCGCCCAGTCAGGTACCCGCAACATCCAGGAGTACAACGCCTGGCGCACAACCAGGAAAGAGGACCCGATCCCTTACCTGCTGGTGGTCATTGATGAGTTGGCTGATATGATGATGCTGGCACCTGATGAAACCGAGAAATCCCTCACCCGCCTGGCTCAATTGGCCAGGGCGACCGGAATCCATCTGATCATTGCTACACAACGTCCATCGACCGATATCATTACCGGGCTGATCAAGGCTAATTTCCCTGCCAGGATTGCATTCGCCGTCTTTTCAGGAACAGACTCACGCGTCATCCTCGATCAGCAGGGTGCGGAACGGCTTTTAGGCAAGGGCGATATGCTTTTCCAGGCACCGGATTCCCCCTCCCCTATTAGGATCCAGGGTACATACGTCTCCGATGATGAATTGTCCAACCTTGCATCATTCTGGCGCATCCAGGCAGTGAGCGAGGATGCCCCCACCCGTCCCGCCCAACCTGTTGCTTTTTCAACCGCACAAAGTACTCCCTTTATCCAGGATCCGCTCTGGAAAGAAATGGAAAAAGATCCAAATGAAGACCCGATGACTGATGAAGCCATCGCGATCATCCGCCAGGAAGGACGGGCTTCGGTTTCCATGCTGCAGCGTAAATTCCGCATCGGATATACACGGTCTGCCCGTTTGATCGAAGCAATTGAAAAGAAAGGTATCATCGGTGCTCCAGACCCGCAGACCCAGGTCAGGGAGGTGCTGGACTATGGTCCGGTTGGACCTCCTGCTGAAGACTGAACCGGGAACAAATAGCCTGATAAGCCGTCTGTAAAATATGAAATATATGAGAAGGTAACCCTCATGATCAAGAAAACATTGCTTATTACATTGCTTTTAATCCTAACTGCCTGCGCAACAGAGCAAGGAACATCCCCGACACAAAAACCCGTGGAACCTGAGGATCCTCGATCTGCTATTACCACCAAAGTCACCCAACAACTGGCCCTTTCTTTGGGATTAGACGTCAGCCAGGTTTCATTAGTAAGTATAGAAGAGATGGACTGGCCTGATGCCTGCCTGGGACTGGCGGAAGAAGGGCAAATGTGCGCCCAGGTGATAACACCTGGGTACAAAGTAACCTTGCAGGCGCAAGGAAAAGAATTCATTTACCGGACGAATAAGGATGGCAGCATGATCATTAGTGAACCATCTGAAAATGTAGTAATTGATCCTGAGCTTCCCCAGGCAGTCACCCTCGCCAGGCAGTTCCTGGCAGAGCTTTTGAGTGTCAAACCTGCTTTGGTCAAGGTAACCGGGTACTCGCAAAGAGACTGGCCAAACGGTTGCCTGGGTATAGCGGAGAAAGATACCAGCTGCATCGATGTGATTACACCGGGTTATTTGGTAACCATGGAATTGGATGGAAAGGCTTATAAGGTTCGCACCAACTTAAGCGGATCTGTAATGAAGTTGGATAATATGTTGCCACTGCCGGGCACAGAAGATAGTTAACAAACAAGAACAGCAATATCGCACCAATCGGGTTTTGATGCATCAACTTCAACATTAATTCGAATAATGCGATACAATTGAATGTTGTAACCAGACGCCGAATATCATGGTTGCAAAAGTGTCGTGTTTACACTATAATCTTGCACAAATTTCAAGTTGGAGTATTTAACGAATGACACAAAATGATGCCACAAATGATCAGGTAGCTAGCCAGGCTAATGAACAGGAGCAACCTGACAACAAGATGGAAATGCTGCTCAATGAAGAAGGTTTAAATATCGATTTTCCAAAGCATGGTGAAACCCGTGATGGGGTTATCGCCAGTATTTCTGAAGGCCAGATCCTGGTGAGTGTCGGAGCCAAATCCGAAGGTATTATCACCGGCAAGGAGTATGAAGCCATTCCCTCAGAAATCCTCGCTGAATTAAAGGTTGGGTCTGCAATTCCTGTTTTTGTTGTGACACCTGAAGATCAAAATGGCAACCTCATCCTTTCATTTGTCCGTGCTGTCGAAGAGCAAAGCTGGGTTGACGCCGAGAATTACCTGAAAGATGCAACCACCTTCCAATCAAGCATTGTTGGCTACAACAAAGGTGGTTTGTTGGTTCCTTTGGGCACCATCCGTGGTTTTGTTCCTGCCTCACAGGTCAGTATCAGCCGCCGCTTGACGCTTTCTGGAGATTCTCCAATAGAAGAAAAATATCGCCAGATGATAGGGGAACAGGTTAACGTCCGTGTCATCGAAGTTGACCGGGAACGCCGCAGGTTGATCCTCTCAGAAAAGGCCGCTTCAACTGAAACCCGAGATCAGATCAAGGACATGATCCTTGATGACCTCAAAGAAGGTGATGTTCGCACCGGCAAGGTCACCAGCCTTGCAGATTTTGGTGCATTTGTTAATATCAATGGCGCTGATGGCCTGGTTCACCTGTCAGAGATCTCCTGGGATCATATCAACAACCCCAGCGAAGTTCTAAAGGTTGGCCAGGAAGTTAAAGTCAAGATCATAGCTGTGGATAAGGAACGCCGAAGGATTGGGCTCTCTATTCGTCAACTCAAGGATGACCCCTGGTCTTCCCATGTTGAGGACCTGAAGGTCGGGCAACTTGTTGAAGCAGAGATCACCCGCCTGACCAATTTTGGGGCTTTTGCCAAACTGAGGCTTGAAGGCAAAGCCAAGGACCTGGAAGGCCTGATCCATATTTCTGAGATCAGCGAACACCGCATCGATCATCCCAAGGAAGTCATCCATGTTGGTGACATCATCACCCTGCGCATTATCAAAATCGAGGAAGATATTCACCGCATCGGCTTAAGCCTGCGCAGAGTGGATTCTCCAGCTTATGCTGACCTGGATTGGCAGGCACTTTCAAAGGAGATCGAATTTCCTTCGAATGCAGGTGAAGACATCGCAGCCCACGTGACAACCGAAGCACCAGGGATTGAGGAAAAGCCACAAGAAGCTGAAGCTCCTGAAGAACAGCAGGAACCCGAAGCCTAACATCAAAGGTGCACCAGGAAAACCTGGTGCACTTTTCTTTAACTCACTATGAACTTCATCATTGATGCACATGAAGACCTGGCCTGGAATATGACCACATTTCAACGCGATTATACCCAATCTGCACTAACCACCCGAAAACTGGAAGCCAGCACTGGGGTCCCCACTGCAAATGGAGACACCATGTTGGGATGGCCTGAGTATATGGCAGGTCATGTTGCAATCGTATTCTCCACCCTCTTTGCCAGCCCGGTTCGGATGAAGAAATATGCTTGGGTCAACCAGTGCTATGCAGATACAGCAGAGGCAAACAGGATCTATAAAGACCAGTTATTCTTATATGAACACCTGGCACAAGATCACCATACCAAGTTCTGCTTGATCAGATCGAGAACAGACCTTGACCAACATATGACTGGATGGAAAAATAATGAGACCCTGTTGCCAGACCTGCCGGTTGGTCTGGTGTTACTGATGGAAGGCGCTGAAGCGATCACGTCACCTGGTGATCTTGATTTCTGGTGGGAGCACGGGGTGCGCATGATCGGACCAGCCTGGGCTGGAAATCGCTTTTGTGGTGGCACAGGCGAACCGGGTCCATTAACCCGGGAGGGTCATACCTTGCTAAAGCAAATGGCTGCCCTTGGTTTCATCCTGGATATATCACACATGGATGGACAGGCAGCAGGTCAAGCCCTGGAAACCTATCAAGGACAGGTTATCGCCAGCCATGCAAATGCTTCAACTTTGATTAAAAACTATTCCTCCAACCGTCACCTGTCAGATACTGCAATAAAACGACTGGCACAAAGAGATGCCATAATGGGCATCATCCCATATAACCGCTTCCTCGATCAGCAGTGGCAAAGTGGTCCGGGCAGAGCCGGCATGCACCTGTCAATGGTGGCTGAACAGGTCGATTATGTTTGTCAGCTGGTAGGTGATTCTCTGCATGTGGGCATCGGTTCAGATTTTGATGGCGGGTTTGGCCTGCAATCCACCCCTATCGAATTGGAAACGATTGCTGATCTGCAGAAGTTGGAAATGCTACTGCTGGAAAAGGGATACGATGCCACGACTGTTGCCGGGATCTTCGGTAATAACTGGTTGCATATGTTAGAATCAAATTTGAGATAAAACAAGAGAAGATAGGCGATTACTTTAAATGACGATTTCCGAAAAAGATCCTACTAAGTTGTCCCAGACAGATCTTAGCAGCTCTACCGGATCCACTTCAGACCTACCTGCCGAAAAAGAAGTCACTTTCCCTGTCAGGCAAGTGCGAAATGGCATTATTATCATCATGATCGGTTACCTGATATTCTTGCTCGGCGCCAGGCCAGGCTTGTTCGGTTTGGACCGCAGCAAGGTGATCGGTTTTGTGCAGATAGCAGTCTTCTTAACGGGACTGGCGATCATTACACTTGGTGCTTACCTCACACTGAAGGCGTTCTGGCGAGTCACCAATAAGACCATCCTGGCGGATTTTGGCTTAAGAGTCGTGGCAACCGGTTACACTGTGTGCGTCTTTACCGCCCTGGCTGATGTATTCGGTTTTGGCAGCCACAGGCTGCCAAATGTTTTCTTTGGCCCTTACCAGGCAAATGGTGTAATGATCGGGATGGGCTTGATCGCCCTGGGGATTGTGATGATGGTCCGCTTTGATCATCGCAAGCCCGGGAAATGACTATCATTCACAACTCTTCACCCACTGGAATAATCACTTACATTCAGCAAGTTTGGATTCTATGATAAATATGTCTGAAAATGGTTATAGCAACTATCAACTTTCAAATGGGCTGACAGTCCATTTGAAAGAAATGCACACTGCACCAATTATCAGCAGTTGGATATGGTACAGGGTTGGACTGCGCAATGAAAAGGTCGGTAAAACCGGGCTTTCACATTGGGTGGAACACATGCAATTCAAGGGAACAAAGAGATTTCCACCTGCAGTCTTAGACAAGGTCATATCGAGGTTGGGCGGTAACTGGAATGCATTTACTAACCTTGATTGGACGACATATTATGAGACCCTGCCTTCGAATTCCTTTGAGATCGCATTGGAACTGGAAGCTGATCGCATGATCCATAGCAAGTTTCTTCCCAGGGAGGTTGAAAGCGAACGCACCGTCGTGATTTCAGAAAGAGAAGGTTCTGAAAACAACCCTCTTTTCCTGTTAGGTGAAGCAGTGAGCCTGGCTGCGTTTGAACAGCATCCATATCGCTATGACACCGGTGGCAGCATGGCAGACTTGCATGCCATCTCAAGGGAAGACCTTTATCGCCATTACCAGGATTACTATAAGCCTTCGAATGCCACCTTATGTATCAGTGGGGACTTCTCAACCTCACAGATGATTGACATGGTCAGCAAGCACTTTGAAAGCCTGCCGCCAGGTCCCCCCCATGATGAATTCATAGCCCAGGAAAACCCTGCTAAAGGATCAAAGGCAGTCACCTTGAATGGCCCCGGTGAAACAGAATACATCCAGGTCGCCTATCACTCCCCGAAAGCAGCCAGCGATGATTTTTTCGCTCTGACCGTACTCGACTCTATCTTCACCGGTCCCTCCGGGTTGAACATGTTCGGTGCAGGTGGCACTAGCAACAAGACCAGCCGTTTATACCAGGCACTGGTCGAAACTGAGATCGCAGTGTCTGCTCATGGCAACCTACAGGCTACCGTGGATCCTTATCTCTATAATTTTCATTTCATTGTGCATCCCGATCGCTCCTCCCGGGATGTGATCAAAGTACTTGACGAAAAGATCAATGAACTGCAACAAAATCCTGTTTCCTTGGAAGAATTGGAAAGGGCGATCAAGCAAGCCCGCGCCTTATTCGTTTATGGAAGCGAAAACATCACCAACCAGGCTTTCTGGATGGGATATGCCAGCCAGTTCGCCACTTACCAATGGTTTACAAGCTATGTTGAACGACTTTCCCGGGTCACACCTGCAGCTATCCTGGATGTTGCCCAGAGATACCTAAGAGAAGACAACCGTGTCGTTGGCACTTACTCACCCAGGCAGGGTAATGCAAGTCCTGAAGTACAGGAGGTGATCTCATGATGAAACCACTTCCCGGACCTGACGATATTGTCACTCACGATCTGCCTAATGGCATCAGGCTGCTGATCCGTGAGAATCCATACTGTGAAAGCGTGGCATGCCTGGGTTACCTGCAAGCCGGTGCCATTGCTGATCCTGACGATCTTTTAGGCCTGGCTGATTTTACCGCCGCTGCCTTGATGACAGGGACTGAAAGGCATGACCTACAGTCACTATTTACCCTTATTGAATCGATCGGTGCCAGCATGCACTTCAGCAGCGGCACAAACATCACAGATTTCTCAGCCCAATGCCTGAAAGAGGACCTGCCGGTAATTTTCGATCTGTTATCCGATATCCTGCAGCATCCCACCTTCCCCCAAAAACAATTCAACCGTCTTAAGGCGCAAAGCCTGACCGGCCTGGCGATCCGCGCCCAGGATACAGCAGAAATGGCTGCTCTTGAGTTCGACAAAATGCTTTACCAGGGCCACCCATATGCCCGCCCTGAAGAAGGTTTTGTCGAAACGGTACAAAAGATCACCATTCCGGATCTTGCTAGGTTTCACCGGCAATATTACGGTCCCAAGGATATGGTGATGGTGGTGGTTGGTGCTGCTTCCCCTGAGTTTGTCATAGAAAGCATCCAGGAATCCCTTGGCAGTTGGCATAACCCAGACCAGGTGTTGCCCTCGCCCATTCCAACAATGACTGCTCAATTAAAATCCTGCCGTTCTCATGTTGAAATTCCGGAAAAAAGCCAGTCGGACATCGTGATGGGTTCACGTGGTCCATCCAGGGACTCACAAGATTACCTTCCCTGCCTGCTGGGAAACAACATTCTTGGCCAATTTGGCATGATGGGGCGGATTGGCGACGTAGTCCGAGAAAAGGAAGGGTTGGCATACTATGCGCAAAGCAACCTCAACGCCGGGCATGGCCCTGGCGCCTGGGAATTTGTCGCCGGAGTTAACCCGGAAAACATGGAAAAAACGATTTCCCTGATCAAAAAAGAGATCAAGCGTTACGTTCAAAAAGGGGTGACAATAGAGGAACTGGAAGACACAAAATCCTTTTTTATCAGCCGTCAACCGCTTTCCCTTGAATCCAATCTTGGGGTAGCCATTTCTTTGATTAACATGCAGCGGTTCGACCTGGGTTTTGATTACCTTCAGCGTTATGCCGGAAATGTTTCTGCTGTAACCGGTGACATGATCATGGAAGCCTCACGTCACTATCTTTCAGCAGAAAACCTGGTAGTAGCCTCTGCAGGAAAGCCGATATCATGATCAAATGTGGAATTGACTCTATCGAATTGGATCGATTACGAACCTTGAACCCTGCCATCCGCGCCAGGTTTCTAACCCGCGTCTTTACACCAACTGAATTGACCCAGGCACGCGATCGCAACGACTTTCTGACCAGTCTTTTCGCAGCAAAAGAAGCTGTCTCAAAGGCACTGGGCACCGGTATTGGCCTGGTTGCCTGGAAAGATATAGAGATTATTCATCTGCCCAGTGGTGAGCCGACCGTAACCTTGCACGGAAATGCCTTGAGTATAGCCAAACAAAAGGGCTTGGGAGACTGGTCTGTCAGCATCAGCAATGACAGGACAAAAGCCCTGGCGATCGCCATCGGGGCGAGCGAAAACTAACCCATGTCCCCCATATCAGAGGCTAAACCTCAAAGCATTGCCCGTAAACCCGTCAGGATACTGGCAGTAAGCGACATTGAAAACTCCCGGGTTTACGATTCAAGGGTTAAGCAACGCTTCAGCGATGTGGATCTCCTGGTTTCCTGTGGTGACCTGCCAGGTAAATACCTTGATTATGTGATCAGCATGTTGGATGTGCCCATGTTATACGTAAACGGCAATCACGTGACCTCCCTGTTCAATGAACCGGGCGAGAGTAAGGAAGATATCCACTTTGGGACTGATCTGCACCGCCAGGTTTTATACATCAGGAACAAGGACCTCCTGGTAGCAGGGATCGAAGGATCTCATCGCTACAACAAGGGACCATACCAATACACACAGTTTGAGATGTGGCTCATGGTGCTGCGCATGGTTCCCAAATTGATCTGGAACAAACTGGTCCACGGCAGATACCTGGACGTCTTTGTTGCCCATGCCCCGGCCTGGAAATTAAATGATGACACAGACCTTGCCCACCAGGGGATCAAAGCATTCCGCTGGTTAATCGAAACCTTTTCTCCCAAAGTATTTGTTCACGGCCATATTCACACTCAGCCACATATGGATGCCTGGCCTTTAATACATCACCAGACCTGCATCTACAATGCTTGTGGATACCAATTAATTGATCTCTGAAACAACACTTCCCGCTAACATTCCTATACCTTCTTTACCCCGATCCAGAAGTGATGCGGCAGGATGAACTGGTCAACCATCACTTTAATCGGTGTGGAGTTCTTGGTGATCTCATCAGCCAGCTTGGGGTTGACAAGGCATAGGTCAGGTTCCTGTCCATACTTTTTTTGATAATACAGGATAGCTTTTTTGATCTTGTCCTGCATATCAGCTTTTGGATCATCATCAAACCACAACATGCCGCGGTTCATTTTCCCGATCCTTCTTTATGCCCCGATCATCGGCAGGCGATAGGCATTCCATCGGCCCCCTGCATTAACCATGAACTCACCCGGGTCCAGTTCACTGGCAAGGCATTCATCACATCGGTAACCAGCCATGCGCATCGGGTTGGATACATGCCCCAGGATCAAAGTATCAAACAGGTCAATCAGGTCGGAAGTGAATGTTCGTCGTCTTTCAACAGACATGGATGCAACCGGCCAGACCTTCACCTTGGGACCAGTGCTGAAAATATAGTTGAGGTTGACCTGTGTCTGCTCGCTAAGTTTTTCCATTCGGTTGACATCATCCAGGACCAGGATGATTTCCCGGCTATCGCACTGGTCAATGATCCTCTGCTGGACAATTTCAGCCAACCTGGCGATCATTTTTTCCACTTGCGGGTCATTCCATGCCAAGACATTGACACATTTTTTTCTTTGAATATTCTTCACCGATGGACCTTCCCATTCCCAGGGATTTGCACTCAAGACCTCAATCTTCATCCAGCTGCAATAGCGCGCCTTCATGATCGAATCTACGATAACCTGCAACTGGTGGGTTTTGCCATACCCTTGGTCACAATAGACAAGGATTGACCCGGGATCGGATTCGTTTAGGTCGAGCAGCACCGGTTTGTCATCATCAGCCACCCCCAGAAGGATCGCCCGCCTGGGAAGGTCCTTCAAGGAATTCATAATTCTGCCCACCGATCGTATGGGATGGAAACAAGGATTTCTCTGTGAACAGTGCACAGCCCTTACTGGGTGGGATAATTTTGTAGCAAAGACATGGCTTTCAATTAGATTTATGGCAGGTGCACTCGAAACATTCATTTTGGCTTCCTTTTTTAGTAATTAGAACTTATGTTCTATATTATAGACAGTTTTTACAGAATGTCAAGTGGGAATTTTCTATCCTGGTTGAGTTCTCCCCCAAAAACACAACCTGGTCGATCAACTTTGACCGACCAGGTTTTCTTTGCTTACAGTAATATTACAAAGGTATGGCCAAAAACGGGATCAGCATCTCATCAGGATGCAACCCGCCATGCCTGCCCAACATCAGATTTGGCTTTTCGCCCCGCCACAGGTATGAATCGCCATGTGCGATTGCCACCAGGTCCCCCACCCGGTCATCAACCGCACTTTTATTCGGTCCCGGGCCAAACAAGCCTGCATCAAATGCTTGCTTCGAACTGATAATTGAGAACTTTCCAGGCCATGTCGCATCAAAATACTGCCTGATTGCACCCTCTGCGCCAGGTTTTATGTAAAGGAATGCCAGCCGGTTTTCACAGGTTGGCTGGATGCGTAACAGGCTGTTGAAAATGGGATGATTCTTTAAAGAAAACTCTTCATAGCGTGGTGTCACAACCGATCCGTGATCTGCTGTGATGATCATGATGCTCTTCCTTTTGGCATTGTCTGACAGTTCATCCATGAAAACAGAGCGCATCAAATCGATAAAACCGGCGAATTCATGGGCTAACCGCTCGTCATCCGCTCCAAAACGATGGGTCAGGGTGTCGATCGGGCTCCAGTACACATAGTAATATGCTTTTCGACCTGGGTTGTTATTCATCTTGTTCCTCAGGCTGACCCATAGATCGGACTCACTGATAAAGCCATGCACATCCACATTCTTCATGTGCATCGTTGAAAGGCCTGATCCACCAATGGAATAATGCATGAAAGCATCTGTTTCCACCCCCAGGTTGGAAAGATGTGTGCCCAAAGTCGGCTGATCCAGGAACTGGTCCGGGTCAAAACCTGCCCGCCTGAGCCCGCCCGTGTCACCCGCAAAGCTCATCGCACTGTGCAGGATGTTATTGATTACCATGCCATATTCTTTCGACCACATTTCATAACCGATGACCCCATGGGTGACCGGGCTGACACCCGTCCACAGGGTCGTCAGCGCTGAACAAGTCGTGCTGGGACAAATACTGGTCATCGGTGCATAAACACTTTCGCCCAGCCTCTGCTTAAGGGCATCTGCTTTTCCTGAGTCCATGAAGCGGTTTAATAGGTCATATCCCAGGGCATCAACGACCACCAGGACAACTTTATCAAATGACTCGGTGAATTTATCAAGGTATTCTCCGCATAATGCAGGTTCACCCATCCCTGGCACATTCAGTAAGTGGCACACCGTGGATGGGATGTTGGATAAAGAATAACCCTGGTATTGGGGGTAGAGGATATCCGGGTAGCGCTCCATCCCCCCTGGAGTGAATTCTTTTAGAACATTTTCTAATTTATTTTGTAAATCAGGCATTCTTTGCTCCTAAAATATTAATACTCATATGCTGATCAGGAAATTGCCCGGGTTCATAGTCTCAAGCAAGCTTCTGCTGATAACCAGAACAGCCTTTCGCGGATCTCAAGGCGTGAGTTCCATGCCCTGGGGTCCCAGCCCTCAGCCAGTACAGCATCCCCGGCATACAGGATCTGTCCGAATTTCACCTTGCGGAACTGTGCCAGGGCGATCAGGCTGGCAGCTTCCATTTCCACTGCCAGGCATCCTTCTCCCCGGTATTTTTCTGCTTTCGCAAGTGTCTCCCGGTAAATGGCGTCAGTGGTCCAGGTTTTGGTGCGCAGGTAGGGCACCCGGTGAATATCCAGTACCGAAGCGATCACCTCAAGCACCTCCAGGTTCATCTCAATTTCACGCGCAGCAGGAATGTAATGATAAGAGGTACCCTCATCCCTGATGGCCGCGGTTGGCAACAGCAGGTGCCCCACTGCGATTTCCTTGTTAAGCACGCCACAACCGCCACACGCGACAAAGTTCCTTATGCCTAAAGCAATTGCTTCTTCAGCCAAACCTACTGCCAGCGGCGCCCCGACGCCAGGATGAAAAAAAGCCAAACGCTTTCCCTGGAAATTGATCTCATATATCGGAAAGGATCCCATCTCTGACTTTGACGTAAAGATTACCTGGGCATTATGCTCTTTAACTATCTTTTGGATCACTTCTGAAAAGAAACAGATCACGGCATGTGCCGGCACATCTGCCTGCCTGACATGTTCGGATGGTTCGATGATCGCCTTGTCGGCTGGATCAAATTCAATAATTGGAAATTCTGATGAGATCATCATGATGACGTTTTCTTCTTATCCTGGCAGATGCCAGGTGATTCCGGGAATATCAGCAAATCGCTTTTGCATTACTTCGATCGACTGTGGATTATTATCCACCAGGATGAATTGCCTGCCCAGGTCACTGCATGCCTGCCCTGTTGTGCCGCTTCCGGCAAAAAAATCCAGGACGGTGCCATTTTGGGGCGACGATGCAGTGATGATGCGTTTGAGCACGCCAAGAGGCTTTTGGGTCGGATAACCCGTCTTCTCCTTGCTGTTCGTACCTACGATCGTATGCCACCAGGTATCCGTTGGCAGCTTGCCTTTCGCCGCTTTTTCCTTCCCGACCAAGCCTGGTGCCATGTAAGGAATGCGATCAATATCGTTTGTGTTGAAAATAAAATTGGTAGGATCCTTGGCATAAAAAAAGATGGTATCGTGCTTGGCAGGCCATCGGTCCCTGGCTCTCCCTCCAAAATCATAAGCCCAGATGATTTCATTGATAAAACACTCTCTTCCAAAGATATCATCCAGCATGATCTTGCAATAATGGGCTTCACGATAATCAATGTGAAAGTAGAAACTGCCATTGTCTTTTAATATGCGGTAGGCTTCAATTATCCTTGGGTGCAGGAAAGTTTCAAGATCGGTAAACCTGTCAAGGTAAGAACGCTGTTGGACCCTGGTTGTCTCGTAGAGGTTATCACCAAAACCTTTGCGGTCTCCGGTCTCTGATCGCTCAGTCTTGATCTGTATTCTTGATTGAACTTTTCCGGTGTTGAATGGAGGGTCAATATAGATCAGGTCCACGCTGTTGGAAGGCAGCGATGGTAATATGTCCAGGTTATCCCCAAAATAAATGTGATTTTCCATGCAGGCTATTTTAACATGCCTTTATCCCGGGACAAAAAAAGCTCCCGGTTTCTCCAGGAGCTTTCTTAATTCTTGTCAAGCCTCAGTCAAGCTTGGATGTACAGTTCGGGCAACGTGTTGCATTGATGTGGATCTTGGTGTAGCAATAAGGGCATTCCTTCTCGGTTGGTTCGGCCGGAGCTTCCACTTTCGGTTTCTGCAGCTTGGCAATCAGTTTGATGACTGCAAAAACAACCAGGGCAATGATCACAAAGGTAATGATCGCATTGATGAACGCGCCATAATTCCAGGTTACCGCACCCGCTTCCTGGGCGGCTGCCAGGGTTGTGCCTGGCGCAATTGCTACTGCTTTCGGGTTGAGCTGCACATACAGGTTCGGGAAGTCGACCTTACCCAGCAGCATCCCGATGGGTGGCATGATAATGTCTTTGACCAGGGAATTGACGATCGCGCCAAAACTGCTGCCAATGACCACACCAATTGCCAGGTCTAAAACATTACCTCTCAAAATGAATTCCTTTAATTCTGTTAAAGTCTTTTTCATAATTTCTCCTTAGATTTATTTGATAACTTCAATCCAAATTATATGATTTTTCAATTTTAAGTCAATCAAATAAGCCCAACTGGGATACCTTGAGCCTGGGAGGGTACTTCTCAATCCAGGTGGCAATTCCATATTGTGCACATAGTTTCTGGAAAAGGCTCTCAAGAAAAGGTTTACGATTAATTGTCGCCACATATGAATCTGCAAAGTTTTCTTCATATTTTTGGCGGATCCCGGGAAACGTCTTGTCAAGTTGCGCGTAAAAATAGTCTCGCTGGCGGTCACGCAGGGTCACTGCAAAACCAGGCACAATATACGCTGCTTTGAAGGCATGGGCAGCCTCGACTAAAGTGGTGATATTTAACTGGTTATCCAATATGAAAGGTAATAGCGGCATCATGGTAATCCCGGTATAAATGCCATTTTCAGCCAGCACTTTCATCGCTTTCAACCTTCGACTGGGGGCTGGTGCGCCTGGTTCGATCTTGCTGGCAAGCTCATCATCAACGGTCGTGATCGTAAAACTCACCTGTGCCCTGCTTTGGTTAATTCGTTTAAGTGTAACCAGGTCTTTTAGTACCATATCACTCTTGGTGATGATGTGAACCGGCCATCCCTGGTCAGCGATCACTTCCAATGCCTGCCCGGTCAAACCATATTTTGCTTCAGCAAATGTATAAGGATCGTTCATCGAGCCAAACCCGATCGTGCCGATCACTTTTTTCTTCGGAAGCGTGTTCCTCAAAAGACCGACACCATTGATCTTGACCAGTACTTCAGTATTAAAGTCAGCAATCTGGTAACATTCACTACGCGAATCGCAATAAACACATTGATGCTCGCATCCCCGGTAAAGGTTCATGTTATACATCAAACCAAACAGGTCATCATTTCCAGTGACCTTGTTCAAAATGCTTTTTACTTGGATTTCGGTGTACTTCATATGCCAGAGATACCTTTGTCATTGATTATAAAACAGCCTAACTGATTTCCAAAGCCTGTCTTGGTGGATGATTGGATGTATAATTTTCATTAATTAGAGAAAGGTAAAACCATGACCAACGATCAACCTGATCATTTACCGGATGATGACTTTATGAAGGCCTCTGCAGAAGAGTGGAGCAAACCAACACCGCAGCCTTCCAAACCTGCTGAACGGGCAACTGCGTCTGATCGCTGGGGTTCACCTGTTCCGCCAGTGATCCCTGATGAGGGCAATCGCTGGGGATCAGAGAAACTGGACACCTCCGACAGTCCACAACTCAAAGATCTTTTCCCCAAAAAAGACCAGCCGGTTGATAAGAAAAAGAAATTTCCCTGGTGGATCATCCTGATCATCGCCTTGCCACTGATCCTTCTCTGTATAGCAGTGATCGTTCTGCTGGTTATTTTCCTTTAAACCGTAAACAGGCCTACATCCAGTACCAGGTTTAATACCAATTCTGCTTGATCCTTTGCTTGGCAGGTCATGCCCGATGGATGATTATTGATTCCTGCTCAATCCAAATATTCATGTTAAACTTAAAGATTGCAAATTGGAGTTTTACGAGGTTTTAATTTACCGAGGTTTCGCGTGGTAGAAGAAGAATTTAATCAGAATACTTTCATGATCGTTGGCCTGGGCAACCCGGGTTTACGATATCGCCATTACCGGCACAACGTTGGTTTTATGGTCATTGATGCCCTGGCAAAACAGCTGGACCTGAAGTTAAAGAAAGCAAAGAGCAAAGCTTTGATCGTTGAGACCAGGTATGAAGGTAAGTCGCTCATCCTGGTGAAACCCCAGACTTTCATGAATTTATCTGGCAAATCAGTGGCACCTTTAGTGCGCTTTTTTAAAGTACCATTGGAAAACCTGGTCATCATCCACGATGACCTCGACATCCCACTGGGCACGATCCGCATCCGACCAGGTGGCGGGACCGGTGGACAGCAGGGGGTAAAATCCATTCTCAACGAACTGGGAGATCGCCAGGTTCCTAGGCTGCGGGTCGGTATCAGCCGTCCACCAGGCAGGATGGACCCCGCCGATTATGTATTGCAGGACTTCTCATCTGCCGAGAAGGATGAACTCGAAGACGTCCTCGAGCGATCGAGCAAAGCTTTGCTGATGATCCTAAATGAAGGTTTGGAAAAGGCAATGACCTGTTTCAATGCAAATAACGGGAAAGACAGTTGATGCTGCAACACATACGCTCCGTCGCACCTTACCAGGAGTTGCTGGAGTCGCTCAAGGCTTCAGAATTTAAAGCCACAACTTTCCCGGGGCTGGGTTTGCCACGCACAGCCCGCCTTGCAGTTTTATCCGCACTCTACGAAGACCTCAAGATGCCGGTTCTTCTCCTGACCAACAGGGCAGATCGGGCTCTCACCCTTTTCGATGAATTGGGCTTTTGGGCACCCGATGCCAACCGCCTCTACTTCCCGGAACCCAATCCGCTTTTTTATGAGTCTTTAAACTGGTCGCCCACCACAAGGCGTGAAAGACTGACGGTTTTGACCGAACTTTCAGCTTACCATCTGCCCAACACGCAAAAGCCGTACTTACCGCCCATGATCGTTGCCCCGATCCGCTCGATCATGACCAGGACCATTCCACGTCGGGATTTTCTGAGGAGCTGCAAAGTATTATCTATCGGTCAGGTGAGCATACCGGATGATCTCCTGGCTAGTTGGGTTGGCATGGGTTACGAATACAGCAACATCGTTGTCCAGGTGGGTCAGTTCTCAAGGCGTGGTGGGATCCTGGATTTTTGGCCGCCCTCTGCCCTTCTTCCCATCCGCATCGAGTTTTTCGGCAATGAAATTGACACGTTAAGGAGTTTCAATCCTGCCACCCAACGCACAGTTGAATCGCTGAAAAAGATCACTGTTTATCCTGCCAGGGAATATCTTCCCTCGGATGCCGCGAAGTTGGATCTTGAACCAGGCAAGATAAACGAATCCGACCTTGCCCGCATTTATTCCTTTCCTGCCAGTCCTTTGGATTACCTGCCCCAGGAGACATTGATCTTTTTGGACGGGCGCGAATTCATTACCGCTGCAGTCAATGACATTGAAGAAGATGCCATCAACCGCCGGACGGAGATGATCTCTTCCGGTCAATTGCAGAATGATGAACCTGTGCCTTACATGACCTGGTCGGAGATCGAGGATAGTTTCCAAAATTTACAGGTGATTGAACTGGGTCACACCAACGCCCCCGACCTGCCAGCCCTGGCAAGCAACTTCAACGCCGGGCCGCGCTTTGCAGGAAGGCTAAAAGACTTCACAAACTACCTTGCTGACCTGGACAAAAAGGATCAACCCTGGGTGGTAGTTTCCCGCCAGTCGGGTCGCCTGGTTGAGTTATGGAAGGAAACAGCGGGTCCAGGAGTGACAGGTGATCTCAACCAGAAATTTATTGAGGGCACATTATCCAGCGGCTGGATCCTTCAACTCCCTGACGGCAAACTACATCACCTGCTGACCGACAGTGAAGTATTTGGCTGGGGACGGCCTTTGCCGCGCCGTAAGTTCCAGGCAACAGCCGAAACGCCTGAATCTATTTTTGGTGACCTGAAACCGGGCGATTATGTTGTTCACGTCGATTACGGCATTGGAAAATTCGTCGGTCTGATCAAACCGGTTATGGGAGAAGTGGAGCGCGAGTTCCTCTGCATTGAATACAAAGACAACGATCAGCTCTTTGTTCCCATCCACCAGGCTGACCGCATTACCCGTTACATAGGTCCCTCAGGCGAAAGCCCAAATATCACCCGCCTGGGCGGCAGCGAATGGACGGTCACCAAGCAGAACGTCCGTCATGCTGTCCAGGAGGTCGCCACTGATCTGCTGGAGCTGTACACCTTGCGCAAAGTTTCGAAAGGCTTCGCTTTTTCTCCTGATAATGAATGGCAAAAAGAGTTGGAAGCCTCTTTCCCTTACACTGAAACTGAAGACCAGGTAAAGGCCATCCACGATGTCAAAAATGACATGGAGTCAGAAAAACCCATGGATCGTTTGCTGTGCGGTGATGTGGGGTACGGCAAGACCGAAGTGACCCTTAGGGCAGCATTCAAGGCCGTCATGGATGGCAAACAGGTGGCATTATTGGTCCCCACCACCGTCCTGGCGCAGCAGCATTATGACACGTTCCGCGAAAGGTTGGCTGTTTTCCCGGTCAAGGTCGAAATGCTGTCACGTTTCCGCAGTGCCAAAGAGCAAAGCGCGATCATCAAAGACCTCGCGGGGGGCGACGTTGACATAATCATTGGAACCCATCGCTTGATATCCCGCGACGTGGCTTTCAAAGACCTGGGTCTGGTCATCATTGATGAAGAGCAGCGCTTTGGTGTCACCCACAAAGAATACCTGAAAAAATTAAGGGCTTCAGTTGACGTCTTGACTTTGACCGCCACTCCCATTCCCCGTACTCTCTATATGGCATTGACCGGTGCCAGGGACATTTCCACCATCAACACACCGCCAGAGGAACGTTTACCAATTGTCACCCATATTGGGCCTTATGACCCAAAGATCGTCCGTGAAGCGATCATCCGCGAACTGGAACGGGGCGGCCAGGTATTTTTTGTTCATAACCGGGTCCAAACCATCCCCGCCATGTATACCCACCTTTCAAGGTTGGTGCCTGAGGCAAAGATCGGAATCGGTCATGGTCAAATGCCTGAAGATGAACTGGCGGATGTCATGCACCAGTTTACCAATGGTGAAATGGATATTCTTCTCTGTACCTCGATCATCGAATCTGGATTGGATATACCCAATGCCAACACCCTGATCATCGACCGTGCAGACACCTTTGGCCTGGCTCAACTTTACCAGTTGCGTGGCAGGGTCGGTCGTGGAGCACAGCGGGCTTATGCCTACCTTTTCCGCCATAAACGGCGCCCACCCACACCCGAAGGCCAGGAAAGAATGGAAATATTGGCAGATAACACCCAGTTGGGAGCTGGCTACAGCATAGCCATGCGTGATCTGGAAATGCGCGGGGCTGGAGAGATGCTGGGCACACGCCAATCCGGCTATATTGCATCAGTCGGTTTTCATCTTTACACGAAATTGCTCTCCGAATCCATCCATTTATTCCGCCGGGCATTGGGAGAAGAAGTGCCTGAGATCGCTCTGCCCAGCCATGATATTCCCAGTATCCCAATTAACGTGGAATTACCCCTTTCAATCGGCATTCCCCCGGAGTACATCCCCGACCAGGAACTCAGGCTGAATTTATACCGCCGCATCGCTAATTTGCGCAGTGAAGAAGAGATCACTGCCACGGCAATTGAATTTTCAGATCGTTTTGGGGCTCTGCCTGACCAGGTTGAAAACCTTTTGCTGCAAATGCGCATCAAACTCAAGGCTTATAAGGTCGGCTTGTCATCCATCACCTTTGAAAATGGACAGATCATCCTGCGCTATCCCCAGCTTCCTGAAAACATCAAACAGCGCAACCTGCCCATGGTTGACCCGCTGGTCAGACCAGGAAAAAACGCCTATTGGATAGCATTAAGTAATCTGAAGGATGAATCCTGGCAGAAATTCCTCCCGGAAGTCCTGCAGAAGATCGAACTGGCAACCGCCAGGTAGTGGAAATGCCGGTTTATTGCTTATGATATACTGCAAATGATGCAACCAGGACCCAATTCTGTTTTGAAGAAAAATTACATGTGGATCGTCATGGGGGGAATGATCCTCCTTGGACTGCTTTTGCTCACTTTATCGCTCAGGCATATGGTCCAGATCGCTGTAGATGATCAGTTGATCACCAGGCAGACATTCGCGCTCCGCCCCCAGGGTGCATTAAGACAGGCAGGGATCAAGCTCAGCAATGGCGACCAGGTCAACCCGCCTTTGGAAAAGCTGTTTTACAAACCACCCCTTATCCAGGTGACCCATGCCTATGATTACACCCTGGTGACCAGGGATGGATCGCCACAGGTAAATACCGTTGATCACATCCCGGCCAATATCCTGGCAAAAGCAGGCTTCATTGTTTTTCCCCATGATAGGGTCTTGATCAATGGCGCTGAGATCGATCCAAACCTACCGATTGATCCAAAAGACACGCTCGTTCTGCAATTTCAACAAGCCCTGCCCTTATCAGTCTCGATTGATGGCAATCAAAGGACGCTTTATTCATCCCAACCCACTGTGGGGATGGCTTTGGCAGAATCTGGCATTGTTATTCACCCCAAAGACACTGTTTCCATTGACCTGGATACTGCTTTATCCTCACCGACCGGGATAACCATCCTCAAAGCCAGGGAAGTTGCAGTGATCATGAATGATCAGACTTTTTCGGGCTTGTCTTCAGCCTTGACTGTTGGAGAGGCGCTTAAAGACCTGGGAATTTCCTTACAGGGCTTGGACTATGCCAACCCACCGGAGGATTCACCCCTGCCCGCCAACAGGCAGATCCAGTTGACCCGTGTACAGGAAACTCTTTCCATTGTGAAAGTGGAAACGCCTTACACCAATTCCTATCAACCTGATCCCAACACAGAACTCGACCAGGGTTCTGTCATCCAGCCGGGCCAGGTTGGTCTGGCAATAACGCGCTCCCGCATTAAATATGCCAATGGCGTTGAAGTCAACCGCCAAAGTGACCCCTCCTGGAAAGCCAGCGATCCCCGCGAAGGCATTCTCGGCTATGGCACACAGGTTGTCACTCGTACTGAAATAGTGGATGGACAAGCCCTCGAATATTGGCGCAAGATCACAGTGTATGCCACATCATATTCACCCTGCAAGCAGGGGTATTCTTATTGCACAACTGCAACCGCTTCAGGGGTGGTCTTGCAAAAAGGCATCGTCGCTGTTCTCCCCTCCTGGTATCGTGCTATGAAGTTTCAATCTGTTTACATCCCGGGATATGGCTATGGGAGCATAGCAGACACCGGTGGGGGCATTCCCGGCAGAAATTGGATCGACCTCGGTTTTGGCGAAGAAGACTACGAGTCATGGCATTTTTGGACCACCATGTACTTTCTAACCCCTGTTCCAGCTTACATCCCATACCTCCTGCCATGAACCTTGCACCACTCAATATCACCCGCATCCTGAAAGACCACAACCTCCACCCCAAAAAGCAGTTGGGGCAAAATTTCCTGGTGGATGCCCACGCCCTGCAAAGGGTGATCGAAGCAGCAGAGATCGAGCCGGGCGATGAAGTCCTGGAAATCGGTCCCGGCCTGGGCAGCCTGACACGCCTTCTCGCAGTCACAGCCAGGCAGGTGACTGCTGTTGAAATTGACGACCAGCTCATCCCGGCACTGAGTGAGGTGTTATCACCTTTTTCCAATGTAAACGTCATCCAGGGTGACATTCTTAAGCTGGACATATCCAAATTGATTACAACCGAAAGCTACATCGTCGTTGCCAACATCCCGTACTACATCACATCGGCTGTTCTCCGTCATCTGCTTGGCTCTCACCCCAGGCCGGATCGCATGGTTCTCACCATCCAGCGGGAGGTTGCCGAACGAATCTGTGCCAGGGATGCAAAAATGAGCCTTTTGTCGCTTTCAGTTCATATTTATGGCAAACCCTCAATTACCTCCAGGATCCCTGCCGGTTGTTTCTACCCCGTCCCGGATGTCGAATCAAGTGTGATCAAAATCGACCTTTCTCCCGAGCCTGCCATCCCCCCGCGTCTGCTGGACACATTTTTCGTCCTGGCTCATGCCGGTTTTGCCCAAAAAAGAAAAACCTTGCGCAACTCACTTTCAGCAGGTCTGTCAATTTCAGCTGATAAAGCTGCCCATTTACTGGAAATTTCCGGCATTGACTCCCAACGGCGCGCAGAGACTCTTTCCATAAGTGAATGGGAGAAATTGTCCCGGGCTTATGATCAGAAAGCCTAAATTTTTAGTCACAGCACAATAAATAAAGGACCCGAACCGATGAGTAACAAGATCTTGCTGCATGGTTGTGATGTTTTGACCTTCGATGGCAGAATCCCGGCATTTCTTGAAAACCAGGACATCCTGGTTGAGGGCAACCTGATCAGCCGTGTTAGCCCAGCGGATCCATCAACCGATAACTCTGTCCAGTTCCTCGATGCCAGGGGCATGTTGGCCATTCCAGGTATGATCAACACCCACGCCCATGTGCCGATGGTCCTGTTCAGGAATGCCGGACCGGATCTTAACGCAGACGACTGGTTCAACAAGGTAATCTTTCCCCTCGAAGCCAACCTGACCCCGGAGGATGTCTATTGGGGCGCAATGCTGGGCATAGCCGAGATGATCGAAGCCGGCATCACCTGCGTGGCAGATCATTACTTTTTCATGGATCACGTCGCCCAGGCGATCGATCAGTCCGGGCTGCGTGCCAACCTGGTTTGGGCGGTTTTCGGCCACCAGGGTTACCAGAAATTGGAAGAAACCCTTGATTTCATTGATCATTGGCAAGGCAAGGCAGACGGACGCATCACCACCTGGCTGGGTCCACATTCACCCTACCTGTGTGACCCGCAATTCCTGCAGCGCTGTTCGCGCGAGGCATCCCGCATGGAAATCGGCACCCACCTACATGTTTCCGAAACCCGTGAGCAGGTCACGCTTTCATACGATCGCTATGGCAAGTCACCAGTCCAGGTCCTGTTGGACGCCGGTATCCTTGATCAACCCTGCATATTCGGTCATTGTCTTTACCCGACGCCTGAAGACCTGGGAATCATGGCCAACCATTCCGTTGGCGTCGCCCAGGCACCCAAAACCTACCTGGCTATGGCTATGGGCCTGGCGAACCTACCAGAATACACCAGGCAGGGCATCCCGGTCGGCCTGGCCACTGATGGCGCAACCAGCAGCAGCAACCTGGACCTCTTTGAACAGATGCGCCTGACCGCCCTGACCCAAAAACACCTCCACCAGGATGCAACCGTCATGAACCTGAATGGCATTCTCGACCTGGCATTCCAGGGAGGTGCCAGGGTGCTTCGTCAGCCCCAACTGGGCAACCTCAGGGAAGGCTATCTGGCAGACATTGTTTTGTTGAAAAAGGACCGCACCGCCAGTTTTCCCGACATTAACCCCGCTGCCACACTGGTCTACAACCTGGGTGCTGCTGATGTCGACACGGTTATCTGCAATGGCAGGCTGCTCTACCAGCATGGCAAACATCTTTCCCTTGACAAACAGTTAATTCAAACAGAGGTTGAAAAACGCCTTTCCCGCCTGATGCACAAGGATCTCAGCAAAAAAGTGGCTGATTACCCTTCCTGAACCTTAAAGCTTGAGCTTCCGATAGACTCGTTTCAATTGCCAGACCCGCAATGCCGCTTCCAGCTGGACTTTAAAGGACATCTTTGACACCCCATGTTCGCGTTCCTTAAAGTGGATCGGCACCTCTGCAAACCGGCAACCCGCCAGTTTTGCCAGGTATGCCAGTTCCACGATGAATACGTAACCACTGGAACGGGTATCAGCGAACTTGATCTTTTCCAACGCAGCTTTTTTCCACAACCTGTACGCACCAGTTGTATCCTTGACCGGCAAACCAAGGATGGTCCGTGTGTAGAAATTGGCAAAAGCCGACAAGCCCTTGCGCCAGAACGGCCAGTCCTTGGCCAGGCTGCCCCCCTTGACATAACGCGAACCGATCACCAGGTCAGCATTCTCCAGCGCCCGGATCATCTCCGGTAATTTCTCAGGGGGATGCGAAAGATCCGCGTCCATCATGCCAATGACATCCGCTCCCAGGGACAGCGCAGTGTCAAACCCCTGCACGTAAGCCCGCCCCAGTCCCTCTTTCTTTTCGCGGTGAACGACCATGAGCCGCTCACCATGCTGCTCATGTAGTGCATCTGCCACCCGCCCGCACCCATCCGGGCTGTTGTCGTCCACCACCAGGATCGAGAGCTCATCCACCTGGTTGGCAAATATGCGCTCGACAAGTATCGGCAGGTTTTCAGCTTCGTTGTAGGTTGGAATGACAATGATGATCTTCAAATCAATTACTCTCAAAAAAAGTTATTGTCTCTTTTCTGGCAGTCAAGTCACCACAGGATAGGTAAAATCATGACGCATGCCCCAGGCAACTGGGAAATCATATCACCAATTGCCAGTTTCCTGCAGATTCTCCCGCCACCAGGGTAAATGTCTGCTAAAATTATGGAAATTTATCTGAAGGGAGCCTGTATGCAACCTAATCCCGTCCTCAAAAAACTTGGTTTTGCCAATGATGATCGCATCCTGATCATCCACACCGATGATATCGGCATGTGCCAGGCCAGTGTCGATGCATTTTCTGACCTGGTCGATTTCGGGTTGATCTCATCCGGTGCCATCATGATGCCCTGCCCCTGGGCCCTGGAAGCTGCCCGCTTTGCCCGTCTGCATCCCGCAGCTGACCTGGGCGTCCACCTCACTCTCACCAGCGAGTGGGACACCTACCGTTGGGGTCCGCTTTCCACGCGCAACCTCGCCACCGGGCTGCTTGACTCACAGGGTTTCTTCCCCCGTCGCTCAGAGGACGTCCAGGAAACAGGCGACCCGGAAGCGGTTGAGCTTGAACTGAGCACCCAGATCAGCCGTGCCATCAGCGAAGGCGTCAATCCTACCCATATCGACACGCATATGGGTTCTGTCGCCCATCCAAAGTACCTGCAGATCTACATCCAGTTGGCCATCCAGTATGGTCTGCCCCTCATGCTTCCGCGACTGAGCGAACAGGAATGGATCGCCTATGGTGGGATCGACCCCGCCACAGCTGCCATGGCTGCCCAGATAATTTTGAACCTGGAAGAAATGGGTGTCCCACTCCTGGATGGACTTTCAGGTCTGTCATCCAGGGATCTCCTCGATCGCTTTGCCCATCTGAAAAAGGTTCTCTCCACCATCAAACCGGGCATCACCCATTTCATCATCCATCCCTCCAAAGACACCCCGGAACTCCGTGCCACCACCAGTACCTGGGCAACCCGCGTCGCGGATTACCAGACCTTCTTGAGTGAAGAAACCCGTTCCTATATCAAGCAACAAGGGTTTCAAGTGATCGGCTACCGCTCACTTAAAGACCTTATCAGTCCAATATCCATGTAGTTATTTTTGATCAAAAAGGAGAACTCATATGACTGCAAGTACGGACACAGCAAGACCCAAAAAGCTCACCCTGGGCTTCAAGATTGTTTGGGGCATTGCCTCCCTGGGCACTTCGCTCATCTCAGGTATCTACGGCGGGCTGCTCACCAGCTTCTACCAGGACTACCTCGGTGTCACAGCCAAATGGATCGGCATTGCCGCCATCGTTTATGCCATCTGGAATGCCCTGAACGATCCAATTTTCGGTTATATCACCGACAGCACCCGTTCAAAGCTCGGCCGGCGCATTCCCTACATGCGTTACACCGCCCCCTTCCTGGCCTTGACCTTTGTCCTGGTCTGGTTTGCCCCGGATAAAACCGCTTTGATCGGTGACCAACGCCAGCTGGTGCTTTTTGGCTGGATGTTGGGCTCCATGTTGCTCTATGACACGGCCTACACCATCATCGGCCTGGTCTATTCCGCCCTTTTGCCCGAGGTCAGCGAGTCCGACAGCGAGCGCAACGGGTTACAGATCTCCAGTTCCCTTTTCGCCATGTTGGGCACGCTGCTTGGTTTCCTGATCCCCGACATGGTGCGCCCCAAAGCCGGCACGGATACCAGCTTATGGCCTTTGCGCATCGCCATGATTGTTGTCGCTGTAGTGGGCATGCTCCTGATCATGGCTACCACTTTCAAGGTCAAGGAACGCAAGGAATTCACCCAGGTCGATAAACCGCTTGGTTTGTGGAAAGCCATTGGCTACACCTTCAGCAGCAAATCCTTCCTGGTCCTGGTGGCAGCCAACTTCATGTCCATATTGATGAGTTCGCTCATCCTCGGCTCCATGTTCTACCTCGCCGATTACGTCATGCAGATGCCTGTCATCCTCCTGCTGGTTTTCGTCTTCGTCCCCCTGATCATCGGCATCCCGATCACATCCCTGATCCGCAGGAAACTGGGTGTCGTGGGTGCCCAGCAGCTCCTCCTGGTGATCGCCGGCATCGGCTTGATCGCTGTCGCCTTCGTACCCAAGAGCCTTATCCCGATCTGCCTGGTAATGGCTGGTTTTGGCCTATCCGGTCCGCAGACCCTCACCAATGTCCTTTTCGCCCAGGTGTCTGACGAAGACGAAGTGCGCACAGGCGTGAGGCGCGAAGGTGCGTTCTTTGGCGTCAACGCCTTGCTCACCAAGCCCGCCCAATCCGTAGCCTTGTGGATCGTCCCTGCCATCCTGGAAGCAACCAGTTTCGTCACCCGCGCATCCAACCAGGGCGAAACATTTGTCAATCAGCCGGAAACTGCCATTTTTGGCATTAAGACCTTTATTGGGATAGTGCCTGGTGTAGCCTGCCTGTTGGGTGCCTTATTACTCATCTTCTACCCCCTCAAAGGCAGTTATCTCAAGCAGGTTCAACAAAAAGTGCTCGAGATGCATGCAGATAAGGCTGAAAAACTCCAGCAGCTGCAACAATAATCGCTATGTACATCAAAAACCGCACTGGGTGACCAGTGCGGTTTTGTTTATTGTCGCTTTTTCCTGTCTTTAATAACCAGGATTCCACCGATCACCCCCAGGAGTGTCACCGGCAACACCCAGGGCCTCTGCACGTTCCACAACACCGTCTGCAGGATCCCCCGCCCCGTTCTGACCAGCAGGCTGCCGGGTGCCACCTCCTTTTCATCCCATTTGAAAGTAGACAACTTTTCCAGAAAGCCCTGTGCCACACACCCCTCCAGGCAGAAGATGTGCACTGGCTTGCCGCTGGCATGCGCCAGCCTCAGGTCCTTCGAAAACTCCTCCCAGCTCAGCGGGGGCACGTCGATCACACCCTCAAGGTCAACCCCACCGCCCGTGTTACCAATTCCTACCGAGTCCGCCTCTTTGGCGTACTGCCAGAGGATCTCCTGACCATGCGGACGCATGAAGCTCGAATAGAGCATCAGCACTTCATGATCCACCTCCAGGTCGACCAACCCCGCCAGGCGCTGTATGACCGTAGAGTGCGCTTTGCGTTCATCGATGATCAATGGCAGGTGGTATGACTCTACATAGAAACCATCAGCGTGCATCTGCTCAACCAGCTTGCGGTAAGCCTCCTGTGCCTGCCTGACCCGCCTGCCATCCAAAAGCCGTTTGAAGAGTTCCGGCAGCATGGCGAGCTTCTTGTGACGTGTCTCCTGGAAGGTGTTGATGTCCGGTTCAATGTCCAGACCGATGCCATCCCACTTCAACTCGTTTGCCGCGCTCCAGGCTTTAAAAGCCTCATAGCGCGCCACAGCCTGTGGATGGTTATCCAGGTTGAACCAGTAACCTTCGTTTTTCGGCAGCAAAAGCCAGGCGATCACCTTCACTCCCAGCTTGTTAAGCTTTTTAACCACCTGGGCACGCTCATCCGAAAGGTCCAGGATGCCCAGGCTCAAGCGGGCATTTAAGGCCTTCAGGTCATCCATGATGAAGCGATCCTGGAAGAATTTCTCCAGGGGCGCTGCTTCCAATTCACAAAAGAAGGTCAAATCAGGTTTGCTCATTAATACTTCCTTTAACTATTGAAATCGACCATCAATTAATGTTATTATTATCTAGAACACCACATTACTTCCTTCGTTCCATCATAACCTAAACCATCGCACTCGAAGAACAAGGGAAATGACATGGTCTGGTTAATTATACCGTCCAGGCTGTTGCTGCATTCTCTAAGCAAACAGGAGGTAAGATGAAAAAATCGTTTGTGTTGATCCTGGTTCTCCTGTTGAGCCAGCTATCTTTTGCTCCCCTCGAAGCCCCAAGGGCAGTCAATACCTGGTATGTCTCTCCGGCCGGAAGTGGTGGCGATTGTTCCCAGGCAAACCCATGCAAGATCGACAACGCAGTTCAGATGAAATCGTCCAGTGGGGATACGATCCTGGCAAAATCCGGGAATTATTACGCCCCTGCCTCAACCGACAGCTATGTCATGTACATTTATAAAAGCTTGCACATCATCGGCTCCTGTGATTGGGCAGCTACAGGGCCGGTCACCTGTCACCCTGAAACCTATACCTCCAACATCCGCGCCGAGAACACCATGCGTGGCATCGCCATCCAGGGACTTCCCGGCGACGGCATGACAGTCACCATCGAAGGCTTCACCATTTTGCAGGGCAACGCTGAAGGGGTCGGTCCAGGGTCCTGTTCCACCGCCTTTGGCGCACCTGTCCTGGGTTGTGGAGGTGGCATCTTTGCTGAGGGAGTCGACCACCTGGAATTGCGAAATAATTTCATCTGGGCAAATTTCGCCGGCCGCAGTGACACCACAACTGCTGTATCCCTGGGAGGCGGACTCTATTCGGAGCAGGTTGGACATCTCGTTGTAAAAAATAACACCTTCCAATTTAACCAGGCAGCCAGGCAGGGCAAGGGCTATGGTGGTGGGATCTACATTGAAGATTCAGGCGCGATCGATGGTGTTCTGATCGAAGATAACCTGTTTTATGGCAATGAGCTGACCGGTAATAAAGAAAAGTTGGATGCCATGGGGGCAGCAATCCTGGCAGTTGATTCTGAAGATATATTGGTGGTAAATAATGACTTCCTTTGGCAGGAGAATATCCTTCGACGTAATGTTTATGGCAGTTCTATTTATTTTAAACACACCAAATATGCTTACATACAAAATAACGAGTTCCATAGCAATTATGGTCTGTCATCTATTCTTATCGAAGGTATCGGCGACGGCAACACGATAGTAGGCATGCAAATGAACAAGATCGTCCGCGAAGACACATACATTAATCTCGAAGTTTTGGGTGATGCGGAAGTAATGTTCATGAATAACTTTGTTGGGACAAACAATCCTGCTGAGTGGCATGGCTACTTCATAGGTATCTACACTTTAGGCGATACTACTAACGGTAATCCGGATGTGTATGTCGGTTATAACACCTTTGCAAAATTGAGCGTTGGGGTAGCGGTAGATGAAAACTCGGACATCAATATTGAAAGAAATATATTTACTCAAATTCTTGATGAAGCAGCTATTTATCTGATTTTTCCACCAACCACAACTTTTACCATAACAAAGAATCTATTTCATGATAATTCCCCTTATGGAACATTTGGTACGGAATTTTTTACCGGCGATCCACTCTTGGTCGATCCAGATTCAGGTGATTATCACATCCAGCCTGGTTCAGCTGCCATTGATAAGGTCTTCTCATGGCAGGGCGGGGTCGACATTGATGGACAGATACGCCCCGTCGGCGTCGAACCGGACAATTATGATGTCGGGGCTGATGAGTTCATGTTGCAGACTTTTATGCCAGTTGTGTTTAGATAACTTCATTAATAAACCATCAGTCAGTCACAAATTTTGAAATGTGTCTTGTGAATCCCTGTACAACCAGTATTTTTGTATTATGAGGGTTATCCCTTCCTAAAAATGAGCTCTTCACCTTCAAATAATAATATTGATTAGACAAACTTATCAATCCGAAATTCACATATTGGCTATTGAAATCCCAAATGTTAAGTGCTAATATAAATGTATCAATACCTTTACCCAATTATGTTCTGTGATTTTTCACCGTTCAAAGGATAAGGGGAGTTCTTTCATCAACCATTTGTAATCTATATTCAACAATTTTGTTTTCTTCTACCAAAGGAGAATCTCATGAAAAAGTTGATCATTATCGCGACCTTGGGAATGATGATTCTGGCTATTTCAAATACCGTTCGACCAGTCTCAGCGTTTACCGATCATTATGCTTCTCCTACCGGCTCGGCAACCAACCCAACTTGCCCGCTTATTTCTCCCTGTACCTTGCAGCATGCTGTGGATATTGCCGGGTCAGGAGATACGGTATATGTTGGGTCCGGAACCTACACGTCAAAGGCTGCTCAGGTATTATTAATCAATAAGGATCTCAGCCTGGTGGGACGCTGCTCATTTTCAGGACTGACTGCGACCTGCTCTGCCAAGAACCCCTCATCCATATTGGATGGTGAGCTGGAACGGCGCGTTATTACCATCACGGGAGCAGCTGGTAATAATATCTCGGTTTCGTTAAGGTTTTTTGACATAGCACGGGGCAATGCTACTGAAATAGCTACGTTGAAAGGGGTTGGGGGTGGACTAAATGCAACATTACTCGAGTCCCTGGATGTCACGGAATGTAAGTTTTACCAGAATTTTGCTGCCAGGAAGGTCGGCGTTGGCGCAATATATGAAGGCCATGGAGGAGCCATGGCTGTTTTTGGAGGAAACCACATTAATATCAGTGACAATCAGTTTCTTGATAACACAGCAGTTAATGATGGGATAGGGTATGGTGGTGCAATATTTACCGGTTCATCCTCGCCAAGTTACGATCTTGTTATCAGCAATAACCTGTTTGACTCAAATAACTGCAGCCCTCTAAACGGACCTGGCAGCCAGGGTTGTGCGATATACATCGGTAGTCATTATTTCGATATTGTTGGGAATTTATTCAGTAACAATAATAATCTGGGACCAGCCTATAACTACGAAGGCGGATCGATCTTTGTGGGCTATACCTCAGGCACTGACATTATTGAAAATACATTTTCCAACGAAAACGGCAAATCCGTCTTAATGGTTGATTCATACGACCCAACCCCATTGGATAGAGTGTTGCGAAATAAATTTCTGGACAACCAGGTATTAAATGTCATCGAATACACCGGTTACTTTGGTGCCCGCATCATGAACAATTGGATCGGGCAAAAACCAACTAGCCCCACCCGGGACAAGACCCGCAGTGGTGGGCAAACGGGGATTTACATGTACGAAAATGATAATGGGTCAGGTTCAGCAGCGATATATTTTAATACATTTGCGATATTGGACTACGGGGTCATCACCGATACCTTAGCTGGTGGCACGATCCAGAACAATATTTTTGCAGAAATATACGGAAGTGCAATAACCGGAGTATCAAGTGGACAGATCATCCGTAATCTGTTTCATAATGCCTTCCCAGGTGATAGTATGGGAGGAACCGATCCCGCTTGGGGAGACCCACTCCTGGCAGATCCAATGAACGGCGATTTTCATATAGCAATCAATTCAGCAGCTATTAATCAGGGAACTTACACACTTTCATTTGCTGAGATCAATGATATTGATAACCAGGCACGTCCTTTTGGAGTTGGTGCTACTCCTTATGACCTGGGTGCAGACGAGTTCATAAAACAAACCTACCTGCCGATCCTGTTTAAATGATTACTTAACGAGATTCAGTCTAATTGTTTCTGGAGGATAAATGATCAAGTCATCACGCTACTTATTCAATATCGCAGCCTTTCTTATCCTGATAATTCTTGCTTCTCAACCCCTGCCAGTAAAAGCTGTCCCGGACACCTGGTATGCTGCTGCTGGACCGGTTGGAGCAGATAACTGTACCATTGGCAACGAATGCTCTCTCTGGGATGCCGTTGACCTGGCAGGCAATGGCGATACCATCTACCTAAGATATGGACCTTATGTTGTTCATGACAGCACCGATGATGAGGTACTTTACATTGATAAAAGCCTGACCATCATCGGGGGCTGCAACGAAGATTATTCAACGTGTGAATTGGGTTACCAGTATACCAGCTCCATCTTTGATGGCGACCCTCACCATGATCCGGTCTGGCCTTTTACCCGTGTTATAACCATCCAGGGCAGCAAGGCATTTCGCCCATCTGTGACCCTAAGAAATCTGCACATAGTACGGGGCATTGGTGATGGGATCATCAATGATTTACCGTGTTACAGCGATGGTACTGGTGTAACTGTGGGCTGCGGTGGTGGCATTTATGCCAACCAGTTGGCATCTTTGACCATCGAAAATTGCTTCTTTTATGATAACTCTGGTGCTCAGCAACCTCTTGCCGGCGCACCTGGCGTTGGGTACGGCGGTGCAATTTACCTGCAGGATGTAAGCGACATTCACATCAGGAACAACGAGTTCAATTCCAACCAGGCATATGTCGCTGGTAGGGGCTATGGTGGTGCCATCGCCCTGGTCGGAAACCCTGGCGGGGTTGGCAAAATCGAGATCAAAGGCAACCATTTTTTGGAAAATGATTGCGGACAATCAGGTACCACCACAACTGATAAGGGCTGTGGGCTTTTCATCCTCAACACCCCAACGGCTGCTGTCGCTTATAACCAGTTCGAAGACAGCAACAATCCAACGACGCCCCAGCCATTGCATGGCAGTGCCATCTATGTCAATAACAGTGGTGGGCTGAAGCTCCTGACCAATACTTTTACTGGGAATTACGGCTATTCAGCCGTTGAGGTATGGAATGACTTCGCTACCCCGGATGATGTATTCGAACGCAACAAGTTCTGGGATAATGATGTTTTTTACCTTCTGAACTATGAAGGTATCTATTGGGTCATGATCCGCAACAACTTCTTTGGCCATAATATCCCAATCAGGGACTTTCAGGATCGTGGAGGTGGTCAGACAGGCATTCGCCTGGTCACCAGTGGTGGTCCAACTGACAACACCTCTGCCTGGATCTTCAATAACACTTTTGCAGCCCTGGATATCGGGTTTTCCAGCGATGATATGGTCCTGGTCGAGGCTTACAACAATATATTCGCCCATATCAGTAACATAGCTTTATTCGGTGGAGCCGCGACTTCCGTCGTAAGAAACCTGTATTGGGACAACTTCGCCAATGGTGACACCGGGTCCATGCCCGTTTATGCCGATCCCAACCTGACGGATATCACCACGGGTGACTTCCACCTTGCCTACCCTTCAGCAGCAACAGATAAGGCATCCTCCGGGTTGGGTGTCCCTTCAGAGGACATTGACATGCAAGCCCGCCCCTTCGGTGTGAGTGCCACTCCCTACGACCTGGGAGCAGACGAACTGATCCTGCAAACCTTTATGCCAATTCTCTTCAAATAGGAAGACAATCATTGGAGGAGCTATGAAGAAAATATTCTCATGCATGTTCATTCTGATCTGCCTGGCAGGTCTATCAGCCAGCCCACAGCAATCTGTGCAAGCGGTTACCCTGGTATTGTATGCTGCAGCAGATGGTACTTGGGATGATGCTTGTACGATTTCGGAGCCATGTTCTCTCGAGCGTGCAGTCTACTCGTCCAATCAAGATACCACTAATGATGCCATCATTTATATCAAAACTGGAACTTATTCTGCATCATATCAAAATTTCAGTGAGGTAGTGATCCTTTGGGATAGCGTTGAACTCATCGGTAGCTGTAATTTTTCCAGTGGCACCGCCATTTGTTCAGCCGCCAATGGTTATTCCATCCTGGATGGGCAAAGTGATGGGCGAGTCATTAAAATATCGACCTCTGGGAATGAGACCTTTGTATTCAGGAACCTCAAGATCATCAATGGTCTGGGAACAGAAGATCCGAATACGTCAAACTGCAATGATTATGGCAATGGTGATCCGGTTGGATGTGGTGGAGGGATCCATGCATTATCCAACGGGACCCTGACATTGAGCATTGACAATTGCTGGTTCCAGGGCAATTATGCATATTTTAATACCACAGCCATTTCAGATCTCCAGGGGACTGGCGGTGCCATCCATTTTCAAAACAGCGGTCCCCTCACAGTGACGAACTCAACTTTTTATGGCAACACAGCTGTGGGTGATGGCAGCGGGTATGGTGGGGCAATATTGACCCAAAGCGATTGGAATGAGTTCAAATACAACATTTTTGATTCCAATCATTGCAGTTTTACAGATGATGTCGGGGAAGGATGTGCAATCCATATTAACCAGTCCAATTATGCCGAGATCCTTGACAGTAAATTTAAGATGAACAACTCCAACATCCCGATCAACACCAAAACTGGTAAAGAAGGAGGGGCTATCTATTCTGATCTCACCGGTATGTTCCTTGCATATCGAAACACTTTTACAATGAACAGGGGCAACTCAGTTCTATTTGCCTATATGTCAGAAAATTCAACATATGACCATATCAGCCAGAATAAATTCTGGAACAATTATGCTGCTAATGCTATTTCTGTCAGTGGTCATGACTTTTTAAGGCTAAGTAACAATTTTATCGGGTATAGTCCGGACTACACAGATGAAAAAACATTTACTGGTGTTTTCCTTGATGGATATATCTATGGACATAGGATGTATGCAGAGTTGTATCACAATACCATCGCCAAGCTCGATCGTGGAATCTATGTCAGGGATTTTGTTGACGCGTATATTACCAATAACATTATTGCCTATACAGATACTGCTGTGCTTTCTCATGCGACCATCGGCGGTGGAACGCCTAGTATCACCGGTACTACAAACATTGAATCGATGAATGGCACAGGCGGCGACATTCCAACGACTAACTTGCTCCATCATTTTCCTAACATCGTGGATGTGGATAATGGCGATTTCCATCTTCAACCGAATTCCAGGGCAATTGATTCTGCTTATGACCTTCGTTATGACAGGGATATTGACATCCAGTTGCGCCCATTTGGGTCAGGTCCGGATATTGGAGCGGATGAGTGTTATTACAGTTATTTCCTGCCCATGATTTTCAGATAAGGCATAAAATGTAGTTTGACTTTCACAATAAATGACAGCCATATCATTGATCAAGGGTGTATGCGATTTTAAGAGTATCCCCATTCGCTTATTGATATTTCTGTGAAAAAGGAATATTATCTTCATATACTCAAAATGCGAATAACTTGAACCCGCAAAGTGCACCAATACAGGTCATTCAAAGCATCTCAGCACATTTACTGGAGGTAAACAATGAAACGGCTTCTATACATTCTTTTCACCTTTATTTTCCTGCTCACCCTGCTTGGGGTTCCCAACAACAAAGTCCAGGCATTTTCAAGTTGGTACGTTTCCATGGCAGGTACAAACACTGATGCCTGTACCCCCGAAGATCCATGTTCTTTGCAACATGCTGCCAAATCAGCTGCAAGTGGTGACACAATATATATTCAAGTGGGAAATTATACAGCCGCATCAGGCGATCAAGTTCTGTACATCGATAAAAGCCTGCAAATTTACGGTGGATGCAGTGGTCCATTTTGGAATTGCATTCCAGATACTATTCCTTCCACTTTGATTGATGGTGGTAATGCCCGTCGGGGAATTACCATACAAGGAACTGGCATTGAAAATGTTCAACTTTACAACCTGACAATCTCTTACGGGAAAGCCCAAGGGATCGACACTGCAGATTGCCCCACCGATCTTAACCCTGTTGGGATCACCACATCAGGATGTGGCGCAGGTTTATTTGCCAGTAACCTGGATAGTTTGACAATGCGCAATAACCACATCAAAAGCAATGATGCCACGTTATTGCCTTTTACTGCCGGATATGGCGGTGGGGTGTATTTGGAAGATATCGATACGTTAACCTTCGATTACAATGAAATTGCTCACAATTCTGCATCGGTTAACGGCTTGGGATTTGGTGGCGGACTTTTCGTTCAAGATATTTCTGAATATGGTCAAATAGAATTCAACGATTTCCATCAGAACGACTGTACCATGACAGATGCTGACAGCCTGGGATGCCATGCATTCTTCAATTCCTCTTACTATTTATTTGTTTATCAAAACGCATTCACCCTTGGAAATTCTCAAGAGGCCAAGTTAATAAAAGGTAGTGCATTATATTTCCGCATGAATGGGCAATTCGGGTTGGCAGGTAACTATTTTGAGGGTAACCAGGGCAGCAGTGTGATCACTTCAACGCGTGATAGCGCGACTGCTTGGGATAAGATTGAAAATAATAAATTCTGGAACAACACATCCCTGGATATGGTTCAGATTACAGGGTATAACCCGACAAATATCCAAAATAATTTTTTCGGGCATGCTGAAACCTTACGGCAGGACGATCCGGATAGGGGCGGAATGAATACTGCTGTATCTTTATCAAACCTGAATTCCTCAGTTAATATTAAATTTAACACCTTTGCCAAACTCGATCGTGGGATTTCTGCAAGTGAAGTCTCAACAATGACTGTAAAGAATAATATCTTTGCATTTATTAATGAAGATGCGATCTATATCTCGGAGCCTGTGGGTGAAGAGATCGACCGCAACCTGTTTTGGGCATTTGGTGGCGGGTGGACAGGCACCAATGCTTTGATCGATACGCATAATCCGCGCCTGGTAGATCCAGCGCATGGCGATTTCCACATAATTTCCAATTCTGCTGCGATTAACATGGCACTGGATCCTCTGGGTCTCACTCAAGACATCGATAATCAACCGCGTACATTTGGCGCTTCAGATCTTGGCGCGGATGAATTTGTTAGTCTGACATTCCTGCCCTTATTATTCCGCTAGGCAGGTGGTTCAAACCAAACACCTGCCTGGAACGTTTTTACATCTTGCCAGTATTTGAAATTGTGGAGGTGAACATGAAGAAACTTCTCGTATTGTTGAGCATCCTGGTCTTGCTCTTATTACTTTCGCTATCCAGTGCAAAGGCGACTCGCGGGGTCCAGTACTATGCATCACCAGTAGGTTCAGGGGAAGACTGTACCATCGATGCCCCCTGCAGCCTGCAATATGCGGTCAAGAAAGCTCAACCAGGCGACTTCGTTTATGTACACTCAGGCAATTACTACGCTGAAGATTCTGGCGATCAACATGTCCTTTATATCCAGGGTCAATTTACGCTTTTTGGCGGCTGCACCTGGACCAGCGCAAGTGATGTCAATTGTTCCCCCACCACTACCCCGAGTATCCTGGATGGACAAAATGTGCGCCGGGTGGTCACCATTGAGGGTGAAAACACGGATGTCAATCTTTACGGTTTGACCATCCGCAACGGCGATGCCCATGGGATCAATACCAGCTATTGTCCCTTAAAAGGTGGTGCCCCTGCCCTGGGATGCGGTGGTGGTATTTTCGCATATGATATCCTGTCCTTGACCCTTGGAGATATCACCTTTGAACATAATGTTGCTTCTTCGGATACCACCGGGGCGGGCACTGCCATGGGCGGTGCATTGTACGCTTATAAACTGCATGAGTTATTCATATACGACTCCCTCTTTACCGAAAACACCTCCGGGCAAACAGGGATTGGCATGGGCGGTGCTATTTATGTCGAAGGTGCAGCAGTCCCAACAACAGGCGGCATCTCAGGGTGTGTTTTTTCTGCGAATACTTTACCGGGATCTGACTACAGTCGGGGAGGTGCGATCCTTATCTATCATACTGGAAATCTTGAAATCTATCGTAATTCCTTTATTGAGAATAACAACCTGAAAAACGCTATCGATGGTGCGGCAGTTTATTTCCTGGAGATGTCCAGCAGCACGTTCTACTTTGCAGAAAACTTTATCTCAGGCAATTACGGTCGGACCATCCTGCACAGCTTTACGACTCCATCCCGTGGTTCATTTAATACCATCGAACGCAATGTTTTTACTGGTAACATTGCTGATTCCTTGATCCACCTCGAGGGCAGGGACTCCCATATAGTCCGCAACAACTTCATTACCTACAACAGTCCGCTTCGGGATTCGCGGGTGAACCAAAAGAATATTTATCTGGTAGGGATCAATCCTGACCATTTACTTGTGTACATTTACCAGAATTCAATAGCTGGCGGTGTGGATGCGATCAACATCAATGACTATGTCAACCCATATATTAAAAAGAACATCATTGCACACAGTCAGGGTGGGATCTATAATTTCGGCACTGGTGTAACCGCCACGATCGAATCAAACCTCTTCTTTGGCAATTCCAGTGATGGCTCAGTCGGTACCAACCCGTTTGATGGTGACCCGAAATTTGTCAACATGTCTGATGGCGATCTGCATGTCTTAAGAGGCTCTGCTGCCATCGATCGCCTGTCTTTAGGAGAAGGACCTGGTGATGATATCGATACGATAGGCATAAGGCCGATCGGCTCTGGTCCAACCCCCTATGACATTGGCGCTGATGAATATGAACTTGTGAATGACCTGTTTTTGCCCCTGATCTTCAGATAAGATTGCTGTTATCTATCCCAGGGGATGCTTGGAAGGCGTGCCTGCTTTACGCGGGTATTCCTGCGTGGTCATCGCCACCTTGTCCAAAACCACCAGGAAGCGCTCCTCCACCACCCCTGGTAGCAAGACTGGGATGATCTGCTTTAATCTTCCCCCCAAAATCTCGATCGCCCTGGCAGCCGCCTGCGCTTCGGCATGCGCACTTTCCCCCTTCTGCATTACCACCACCCCGCCCAATTTTACCAGCGGCAGCAGGTATTCCACCAGCACTGCCATCGGCGCCACCGCCCGTGCCACTGCCAGGTCATAGGCCTGGCGCTGGTTGACCATCCGGCCAACATCCTCCGCCCGCTCTGCCAAAACCAGCACGTCTTTCAGACCCAGTCTCTCGACCATGTGCTCGCAGAAATGGGCTTTTTTGTGCACCGACTCCACCAGGGTGAGCTTGATACGCGGCAAAAGGATCTTTAATGGCAATCCCGGGAAACCTGCCCCCGTCCCTACGTCAATGATGCTGGTTGGCATTGCCTGGCTGTTCAGCGCCAGATGGATTGTCAATGAATCAAGGAAGTGCTTGGTGCGGATTCCCTCCACATCCCGGATGGCGGTCAAGTTGAAACGCGAATTCCAATCGATCAACTCTTGTTCCAAAACCTGCAAGGCACTGACCTGGCTGTTGGTCAAAGTTAAACCGACGATATCCCTGGCATCCTTGATCAATTTTTCCATGTTCCCGAATTATAACCGACCCCAAAGACATCCTCAGATGTCCTGATCTTGCCAGCCGATGTAGATCCCCAAGCATTAACTTCGCAGCAGGGGTACCTGTGCAGCGATGCCCCGAGCATTATCTTCGCAGCAGGAGTACATGTGCAGCGATGCCCCGAGCGCCTTCATGGCGCATCGGGGTACACTGACTTCATGAGAAGTCAGTGACTTGCGATCTATGCGATCTTTCCAGTTTCGCAACAGGAGTACATGTGCAGCGAAACTGCGAAACTGCGAAACTAGCGCAGCACCCTGAGCCCAAAGGGTGTGAGGGTGGTTAACATTTGATCCGGGTGCCTGGTTCTTGCCAAGTCTCCTGGCAGAACTCGCCGTTGTAGGTCAGGCTTCCAGCCTGACAAACACATGGGTACATGTGTGGCTATGCCCCCGAGCGCCTTTAATTATCCCTCGTTCTTTTCGAGAGACCAGGCGTATCAATATACATTGCGTAGCACCCTGAAAAGGCTGACTTCACATCGTGGCTGTTGCCATTAGAAGTCAGTGAAGTAAGCCCTCCCCAATGAAGTGGGGAGGGTTGGGGAGAGGTTAGACCGTAATAATTCTACAAACCCCTTCAATAAACAATAGAATCCCCGAGCGGATTCCTCTTCTTACTAATAAAGGCAACCCATACCCCTCAAACTGCCTAACGAACCTGATTCTCCGTCAGTTGTGTCTCACCCCAACGACTAATGGCACCATAATTGCATCTACTTCAGCTATAATGATGAAAATGACTGCGCCAGGACGAAAAATATCCCTCCTTCTCTGCCTCTTCCTGTTTTTGGCACCGCTGGTTACCAAACCGGTCTCAGCCCAATTCACCCCGCCCGAAGAAGCATATATCTCAGGGCTTTATGGTTACCGCCAGGCATACACCCTCTCCTGCGAAGCCCGCGCAGCGGTCGATTTTGCTGCATATTTTGGTGTCTACATCACAGAGAACCAGTTCATCAACGCCATGCCGACCTCCGACGACCCTGAGCTGGGTTTTGTAGGCGACATCAACGGCTACTGGGGCAGCATTCCACCCTATGATTACGGCGTCCATTCACAACCTGTGGCACAGGTGTTGACTGACTTTGGCATGCCTGCCTATTCCCAAAAATACCTCGACTGGACCACCCTGCAGTGGGAGATCGCCTCAGGCCACCCGGTCATCGTCTGGGTGATCAGTGAAATGTGGAATGGCACCCAAATTACCTATACGACCGAAGCAGGTCGGCAGGTTATCGTCGCCCATTATGAGCATGCCATGATCCTTAAGGGCTACGATGGTGAAATCATCTACGCCATTGACCCCTATACCGGCACCGAAAAAACCTATTACTTGAATAATTTTCTGTCATCATGGGCAGTTCTTGAGAACCAGGCTGTCCTGGCGGACCTGCCGGAACCCACCCCAACCGACCCGCCAACCCAAACACCTACCCCTACCTTAACCCCCACCCCCACTCAAACACCCACGCCAACCCAAACGCCCACCCCCACCCTGACGCCTACCTCCACGGCAACACCCACTCCCACCGCCACACCTACCCCGACAGCCACGCCTGTCATCTTCATTACTGTCCAGGCAGGAGACACGCTTGTCGGCCTTGCCACCAGACATAACCTCACCTGGCAGCAGTTCACCGCCATGAACAACCTCACCTACCCTTACTTCATCTACCCCGGGGACGTCTTCCGCATCCGCTAGAAAAAAAACCGCTGATCTCTCAGCGGTTTCCCTTATATTTGTTAGTCGACCTCACTCGAAGTCTGGGCTGCCTGTTCAGCGAGGCGCGCTTTTCGACGCCGTGCGATCAACCAGATAATGAAAAGAAGGAACATTATCGCCAGGATCACCAGGACTACATTCTGGTAGATATCCAGCCAGCCAATGATCTTTTCCCAGTTCTCACCTAAAAGAATACCTCCATAGGTCAACAGGAAATTCCAGATGATCGATCCCAGGGATGTGTATAGCAGGAACTTCCACATTGGCATTCTTTCCATGCCTGCCGGGATGGAGATGAGGCTGCGGATGATCGGGATCATCCGTCCAAAAAAGATCACACTTTGACCATGCTTGGCAAACCACTTCTCAGCCCGATCAATATCTGTTTCACTCACCTGGATCCATTTGCCGTGTTTTCTTACCCACGAACGCAAAATCACTTCGTCCGCCCAGGCACCCAACCAATACAGCAACAGAGCTCCCACCAACGAGCCCAAAGTTCCTGAAAGCATTACCCCCCAGAAGTTGAACTCACCCTGTGAGACCAAAAAGCCTGCCAGGGGCATGATCACCTCGGATGGAATTGGCGGAAAAACGCATTCCAGGAGCATGACCAGGAAAATACCCGGGTATCCCAGCGCCATCATGATCTTTTCAGACCACATCCTCAAAAACTCAATGATCTCGGTCATTTGACATCCATTCTTTCAAAATAATGACCCGCGCACGGGTCAATTGAAGCCTTTGTAATAAAATAACGCCCTATTGTAACACGTTCAGCAGGCTGGAACCCAGGTAGGCAAACGCCAGCATTTTGATGATCTTGCCGACGGTACAAAAGATCAGGAATTTCCACACCGGCATCTTCAAAACCCCGGCGATCATGCCTGCCATATCAAAAAGCGGGTTGGGGATGATCGCCAGTACCAGTATTGTGGGGTCCCCATATTTTCTCATCCAGTTCATCACTTTTTCATATTTTGGGCTTTTTTCAACCACTGCCTGCCCGCTGAAACCTGCCATGTACCCCGAAAGTTCACCGATCGCTGCGCCAGCCCCGGCTGCCACAGCCACCCAGAACGGGTTGAACACAGCGCCCATTGCCGATGTGAATAACACACCCGGAATCGGGATGAAAATGGTGGCGTTGGCCAGGATCGAAAAAAGGAAGATCCCGGGGTAGCCATATCCTTGCAGTGCCTGGACCTTGTCGCGGTAGATGATCAGCACCACCGAGAGCGCCATGACCAGCACCAACACGATCACCCTGATCACATTCAACCAGGGTTTGCTTGTTTTAGTGGTTTGTTCGGTTGTCATTTTCCGCCCCTAACAGGCTTTCAAGCCTGGCAATGACCATCTCAAGAGCAACCGGGTTGCGCCCACCCTCGGGTATGATTATGTCAGCGTAACGTTTTGAAGCCTCAACGAACTCCAGGTACATTGGCCGAACCGTAGCCTGGTACTGGCTGATCACCGAATCAACTGACCGTCCACGCTCCGTGATGTCCCTTGTTAATCGTCGGATTAAGCGGATATCCGGGTCTGCATCCACAAATATCTTCACATCAAACAACTTACGCAGGATCTTTTCATAAAATATCAAAATGCCCTCGACCAGGATGATCGATCGTGGTTCAATGCGTCGCGTCTCATGCTTCCTGGAATAGATGTTAAAGTCATAAACTGGCAGATCAATCGCCCGACCTGCTTTTAACTCCTGAATGTGCCTGACCAGCAATTCGGTTTCCAATGAATCCGGGTGGTCATAGTTGACTTTGAGTCTTTCCTCGTAAGGCAGGTGATCCTGGTCACGATAATAGGCATCATGGGGTAGGAAGGCGATCTTGTCGGCACCGATATGGTCAAGGATTAACTGTGCAAGGGTCGTTTTGCCGGAACCCGAACCACCGGCTATGCCAATTATGAGGGGAGAGTGGGTGTAAGCCATGCTCGAATTATACCTTTTGATTCGGGTATAATCCTTAAGTAATATATAAACTTTACGATAGGAGCGGGTTATGACGGCTGTGGTCATTGATGGCAAGCTGGTTGCGGACGGGATCCGTGCACAAGTGAAAGCATCGGTTGCTGATAGAATAAGCAAAGGATTGAGCGTGCCCGGGTTGGCAACCGTTCTGGTCGGTGATGATCCTGCATCCCAGGCTTATGTGCGTTCGAAGCACAAAGCCTGCCAGGAACTGGGTATCAATTCATATGCCCACACTCTGCCAGCCGACAGCAGCCAGGTCGAGGTTGAAAAACTTGTCAGCCAGCTTAACCAGGACCCATCCATTCATGGCATCCTCGTCCAGCTACCTCTTCCCAAAGGTCTGGATGAAGAGAAAGTACTGAGCGCCATCAGTCTTTCAAAAGATGTAGACGGATTTCACCCAATAAACATCGGTCACCTGGCACAAAAAGGACGCGAACCCTTATTCGTTCCCTGCACACCAGCCGGTGTGATGGTCCTGCTGGAAAAATCCGGCGTTAAGTTCGCTGGAGCTAAAGCAGTCGTCCTGGGACGCTCAAATATCGTCGGGATGCCGGTTTCTTTGCTCTTGCTGAAAGCCAATGCCACGGTTACCATTTGTCATTCACGTACAGCCAACCTTGCCCAGGAGATCCAAAAGGCAGATATCCTGGTAGCCGCCATCGGTCAACCCAATATGGTCAAAGGGGATTGGGTCAAACCAGGCGCTGTGGTTATCGATGTGGGGATTAACCGTGCCGACGATCCTTCAAACAAACGGGGATATCACCTGGTCGGTGATGTGGATTATGATGAGGTTTCCCAGGTTGCCGGTGCGATCACACCGGTCCCGGGTGGCGTTGGCCCCATGACCATCGCCATGCTGATGCGCTCCACCCTGCACGCCGCTGAATTGGCAGATAAGCAAACCCTGTAGGCGTGAAAACCTGACCATGTCTGAGCTACTCTCCCGGGAAAGGTATTAATATGACCACTCTATTGATCAAAAATGCATCCATTATTGTCACCATGGATGGCTTAGAACGTGAGTTGAAAGGTTCGGCGATCTTTTGCCAGGACGGATTTATAAAAAAGATCGGTTTGAGTCATGAGCTGCCCCAGCAGGCAGACCAGGTCCTGGACCTGGCGGATCACATTGTTCTGCCGGGTTTGATCAATACCCACCATCATTTTTACCAGACCCTGACCCGTGCAGTGCCTGCCGCACAGGATGCCAACCTGTTTAACTGGTTGAAAACTCTCTATCCCGTCTGGGCGCGCATGAATGCCGATCATATTTTCACCTCCACCCAAACCGCCCTTGCTGAACTGGCACTGAGTGGCTGCACGACCGCGTCAGATCATCTCTATCTTTTTCCTAACGGCTCCCACCTGGATGATGAGATCAACGCCGCATCGACTATCGGCCTCAGGCTGCATGCTTCGCGTGGCTCCATGAGCCTTGGTGAGTCTCAAGGTGGACTGCCGCCGGATAGTGTTGTGGATGATGAGGAAAGCATATTAAAGGATAGCCAGAGACTGATCGAACGCTACCATGACCCCAAACCGGGTTCAAAAGTACAGATCGTCCTGGCACCCTGCTCACCTTTTAGCGTGACCGGTGAACTGATGCGCCAATCAGCCATCCTTGCCCGCGAATATAACGTGCACCTGCACACCCACCTGGCCGAAACCCAGGACGAGGAGGCATTCTGCCTGCAGATGTTTGGTCACAAGCCGGTGGCTTACATGCAGCAGGTCAACTGGATCGGAAGTGATGTATGGTTTGCCCATAGCGTGCATGTTAACCGTGATGAAATCGATCTCTATGCACATACTGGTTGCGGTGTTGCTCACTGTCCCAGTTCAAACATGCGCCTGGCATCCGGAATTGCCCCGATAGTGGATATGATGAAAGTCGGTGTCAAGGTAGGCCTTGGTGTGGATGGCTCTGCAAGCAATGATAGTTCCCACATGCTGGCAGAGGCACGCCAGGCTATGCTCCTGGCGAGGCTGAACAGCGGTCTGCAAGGTGCATCCCTGTCGGGAACCGACGCTCCTCAATTGATGACTGCACGCCAGGCATTATCCCTTGCTACCCGTGGCGGGGCTGCGGTGCTTGGTCGAAACGACATTGGATCGCTCGAGGTGGGCAAGTGCGCCGATATGATCGCTATTGACCTCAATCGCCTGGAGTACACGGGTGCTTTGCATGACCCGGTTAGCGCCGTGTTGTTCTGCTCTCCCCTGCAGGTCGATTACAACATTGTGGGCGGCAATTTGATCGTCGAAAAAGGTCATCTCAATACGCTGGATATCAAAACCCATGCCAGGAAACATAACCAGCTTGCCCAATCATTGATCAATGGATAGAAAAATAACTATAAAATTTTGGAGAAACAATTAATGAGTAAAAAAGGTTTAGCCGTTGTTGCAGTTGGTGGGAATGCCTTGATCAAGGATAAAGATCACCAGACCGTCCCCGACCAATACGCCTGTTCCGTTGAGACCATGGGACACATAGCCAGCATGATCGCCATGGGCTGGGATGTGGTGGTCACCCACGGGAATGGTCCCCAGGTGGGATTTATACTGCGCCGTTCGGAGCTTTCCAGCCACGAGCTGCATGAGGTACCTCTCGATTACTGTGGAGCAGATACCCAGGGTGCGATTGGTTACATGTTCCAACAAGCCCTGCACAACCATTTTCTATCCCGCAAAATGAATAAACAGGCTGTGACTGTGGTAACCCAAACGATCGTGGATCGTAATGACCCGGCTTTTGAGCATCCAACCAAGCCTATCGGCTCCTTCATGAGCGAAGAACAAGCCAGGGTCAAGATGGAGACTGAAGGCTGGACCATGGTCGAAGATGCTGGAAGAGGTTGGCGCAGGGTTGTGCCCTCACCCATTCCCCAGAGAATTGTGGAAGCAGATGCAATCCAGAGCTTGATCAAAGCCGGCTTTGTGGTCATCGGGGTCGGCGGGGGCGGTATCCCTGTTCTTGAAACGCCCTCAGGTGAACTTGTAGGCGTTGAAGCGGTAATTGACAAGGATTTCGGTTCCTCTATTTTAGCCAGTATGATCCAAGCAGATCTTTTCCTGATCAGTACGGCTGTTGAAAAAGTTGCCATAAACTTCAACAAACCGGGGCAGCAATGGCTGGATAAGATCACCACAGATCAGGCCAGGCAGTTTGTAAGTGAAGGTCACTTTGCCAAAGGCAGCATGCTACCCAAGATCCAGGCCATTCTCAAGTACTTCGAAAATGGCGGAAAGCAAGCCTTGATCACCGACCCGGAACACATCATCACCGCGCTACAAGGTAAGACCGGCACCTGGATTGTGCCATAGAAGAGGTTTATGAAACCTGAATTGATCAGGGTGGTTACCCTTAATATCCTGGTTGACCTCACCAAGTGGGATCAACGCGGTCAGTTGATCGTGGACGAACTTAGAAGGCTAAACCCGGATGTCATTGCTTTCCAGGAAGTCGTTCTACCGGGTAACAGCGCACAATGGGTTGCCGACCGTCTGGAAGGATACAAGGTTTACACGACACCCAATGCCGGGATGATGGGCGAAAACGAAGCCCTGGCAATCCTGACCCACCTGGATGTACTTAACCTGAATGTGCTGGACCTGCTTTACCAAAACCGAAAAGCGCAAGTCTTTACTTTGATGAAAAACTACACCGTTTTCTTATTGGCAAACACTCATTTACTGTGGCAGGATGATCCTGCGCCTGGACGGATGGAACAGGCGCAAATCATAAGCGCTCACCTGGATCTTTACCCCCAAAAGACCCCCAAGATCATCTGCGGTGATCTCAACAGCCTGCCAGGGTCAGAATCTGTCTGCATTCTGAAACAAAAATTTGGCTCAGCTTTTGAAAAAGCTCATGGCAAAGAGACTCCCTTTACATTCCCCACTCCACTTGGCATGAAGATCAATTGCCTGGGCAATGACAAATATGAAATCCCTTCGACCGACCAAATTGACCAACTGAGAACGATCGATTACCTGCTGGTATCCGAAAAAGTCAAGGTTTTGGATTGCCAGCTGGTGTTTACAGAACCGGATGCTAAAAACCCGGAAATCTATGCCTCGGACCATTATGGCTTAATGGCAGATATGTCCATGCATCCAATTGTTTGATAGGATAGAGTATCATTAATAAAGCCTTCGATGATCAAGATATTTCAAAAAGTGCGTCTACATTATGGTAATTGATCAATTTGTTTGCTCATCTTGTGGAAAACAGTATCAACCCGGTCAGGTTAAATACACCTGCCCACAGGATGCTGGCAACCTGGATGTGATTCTTGACTATGAAGGTTTACAGAATAAACTGGATCCTGAGGTCATTTTGCGGTCAAATGAAACATCCATTTGGCGTTATGCTGACCTTTTACCTGTCCAGGACCCTGGTTTTGAGCGCACCCCCCTCCACCAGGTCGGGATGACCCCAATTTATGAGTCTGAACTTCTTGCAAGGGAACTTGGCATCAAGAAATTATTTATCAAGGATGAAAGCCGCAACCCTTCAGCATCTTTCAAAGATCGGGCAAGCGCGGTTGTAATGGCGCATGCCCTTCAGATCCACAGCAAAGCAGTTGTGGCAGCTTCCACCGGTAATGCCGGAGCAGCGACTGCTTGCATGGCAACCTGCCTGGGATTGTCTGCCATCATCATTGCACCGCGATCCGCTCCAAAAGCAAAAATCGCCCAGCTTCTGGTCTATGGTGCTCAGGTGATCCTGGTCGATGGAAACTACGACCAGGCTTTTGATCTCAGCATCGAAGCATCGCGTGAATTTGGCTGGTATAACCGCAACACAGGCTTTAACCCATTCACAGTTGAAGGGAAAAAGACAGCTGCGTTTGAGATCTGGGAACAGCTACTGGTCTCAAGGTCAAATAAAAATGAAACATTTGCCATTTTTATCCCGGTTGGCGATGGCAATATTATCACAGGTATTCACAAAGGTTTTAGTGACCTGCTTTCTCTGGGCTGGATTGATAAGATACCTAGGTTGGTTGGGGTCCAGGCAATTGGATCTGCAGCAATTGCCAACGCATTCTCTACAGGCAGTGATCACATAATTCCAGTCAACGCCAGGACTATTGCCGATAGCATCGCGGTGGATCTCCCAAGAGATGGTTTCCGTGCCCTGCGAGCTGTCAGGCAAACTGGAGGTACTTACATCACAGTAGATGATCACGCTATCCTGCAGGCAATAAAAGACCTTGGAAGGGTCGGTATTTTTGCTGAACCAGCTGGCGCAACTGCATTTGCCGGACTGAAAAAGGCCTGCCATGAAAAACTAATACCGCCTGATGAACAGGTGATCGTGATCAACACAGGTAGTGGCTTAAAAGATATTAATGCCAGTCTTGAAAGCCTGCCTTTCCCGCCTATCATTGAACCCACGATCAATTCCTTAAGAAAGGTTATTAGATGACAGATCCCACTTTTTCGATCATTGCCCCAATATATAATGAATTAGAGAATATTCCCGAGCTATATCAACGGATGCGTGACGTAATGAAAACCAGCGGTGAGAGCTGGGAATTGATCCTGGTGGATGATGGAAGCAAGGATGGATCGACTGATGTTATACGCAAGATAGCACAATCAGATGACCATGTCCGCCCGGTGATCTTTGCCCGCAACTTCGGACACCAGATTGCAGTGACTGCCGGGCTGGACTACAGCCGCGGTAAAGCTGTCATAATTATCGATGCCGATCTCCAGGATCCGCCTGAAGTGATCCTTGAGTTGATCGCAAAATGGCGCGAGGGATACGAAGTGGTTTATGCTGTCCGTAAGGAACGCGAAGGAGAAACCTGGTTCAAGAAAGTAACCGCTTCTCTCTTCTATAGGATCATTTATCGCATCACCGATGTGAAGATCCCACTGGATACCGGTGATTTCCGCTTACTGGATCGAAAAGTGGTCGAAATCATGTGCCGCATGCGGGAACGCCACCGCTTCCTGAGAGGTATGGCATCATGGGTCGGTTTTAAACAGATCGGGGTGGAATATAGACGTGCAGCCCGGTTTGCAGGTATTACCAAGTATCCTTTCAAGAAAATGCTCAAACTGGCGCTTAATGCCACCACCAGTTTTTCATATGTTCCCCTGCAAATTGCCACATACCTGGGTTTCATTGCAGCCGGGTTGAGCATTATTGCCATTCCACTGGTTATCATTTTAAGGCTGCTGGGTAGTGCCCAGTTTGCCGGTCAGGCAACCACATTGATCATTGTCCTCTTCCTGGGCGGTATTCAATTGGTCAGCCTGGGAATTATTGGAGAATATATTGGTCGGATCTATGATGAGGTAAAAGGACGCCCCATATATGTAGTGGCTGAAGGCCCCTCAGAAGGATTTGACCCTACCCGGCTTGATCTAAACAAGCAAGAAGCAACAGATAACTAATTATCACTGGAGAAAGAAATGGCTCGCATTAACCTTGCAATAGACACCAACCGTTTGGAACGCACCATTAATCGCGTCAGGGAAAGAAACATCATCATCCCTACATTTGCCCAACAGAAAGACCCATCCTTGATTCCCCAAAAGATCAAAGATGAACTGGAAGAGATCGGTCTATGGGATATCCACCCACGAAACTTATTCAGGATCACCTGGCACAATCAAGCCAGCCTCAAAGGTGGTCTTTTTGAAGGTGTAAACTATCTGGAGTTTCCATCCAGCCTGACCGGCGTTGACGCTCGCATCATTGCTCTCGTGGGCAAGTGGTTCCCCACCGGGTGCCATAAGGTAGGCGCTGCTTTTGGTTGCCTGGTTCCACCTTTGATCTCTGGGCAGTTTGACCCCACAACTCAAAAAGCCGTCTGGCCATCCACTGGCAATTATTGCCGTGGTGGGGCATATGATTCTGCTTTGCTCGCCTGCAATTCTATTGCCATCCTTCCCGAAGGTATGAGCCGTGAGCGTTTTGATTGGCTCAGGTCTATTGCCGATGAAGTGATCGCCACACCCGGTAGTGAATCGAACGTAAAAGAGATCTTTGATAAATGTTGGGAATTGCGCAGGTCAGGCACAGACCTGGCGATCTTTAACCAGTTTGAAGAATTTGGGAATTACCTGTGGCATTACGACATCACCGGCCATGCACTGGAAGAATTGGTTCAAGAAGTATCCGGTCCAAAAGATGAATATCGGGGCTTTGTCTCTGCCACCGGATCCGCCGGCACGATCGCCAGCGGGGATTATATGAAGCAACGCTTCCCTAACTCGAAAATTGTCGCCAGCGAGGCTTTGCAGTGCCCCACTTTACTTAACAACGGTTTTGGTGCCCATCGGATCGAAGGCATCGGAGATAAACACGTACCCTGGATCCACAACTCGAAAAATACAGACATGATCACTGCCATTGATGATAATGCAGTTGTCAACCTGGCGCGTCTCTTCAATGAACCTGTTGGCAGACAATACCTCATAGACCAGGGAGTGCCCGAGGCAACCGTCCAGCAGCTCGATCTTTTGGGTTTCTCAGGCGTGTCCAACATGCTTTCAGCGATTAAATTCGCCAAATATTACGAAATGGGCTCGCATGATATCGTTCTGACTGTTCTCACGGATTCTATGGAGTTGTACCAAAGCAGGTTGGAAGAAATGCATACCGAGATGGGCACCTACACAACACTGCAAGCTTCGAAAGATGATAGCCGATGGTTAAAAGGACAGGATGTAGATTACCTGGAGGAATTGACTTATCAGGGCAAAAAACGCATCCACAATCTTAAATATTACACATGGGTTGAACAGCAAGGCAAAACCTACGAGGAAATCCTTGCCCAGTGGTATGACCCGGATTACTGGATCGAGATCCAACAACAGGTGCCACAGATCGATACCATGATCAATGAATTTAACACCCAGGTTGGACTGCTCTGATCGAGATAAGGGACAATGATCAATTCGACATCTTTGGTCCTGGTAGCCATATTACCCGATAAAAGGGACCTGGATATAGCCAGGTTATTGGGTTGGTATCGCATACCTCTAAAATCTGCGCCAAAAGTCATCTCAGCGGACTACCTGGCTTTTTACCAGACCGCTGCCTTCAATAAAAATGAGCGTTGGCAAATTAAATATTTTGCCCGTGTTAAAGGGCACGAGTTGACCACCCGCAAAGAATTGCTGGTTGATGAAAAAGATCATCCCAGGGCAAATGAGGAATATTTTAAATTGATCCTTGACCCATTGGAAATATTACCCAACCCCATTCTGTCAGGCAAATGGAAACGCATCACCTTCTTTTACACGACCGGTGAACACTTATTGAATGCTTCATCCATAACGGATTTGATCGTTCGCGATGAGGAGCGGGAAATTCTTTGGTCGTCACTACGCGAGCGTGCATTGCAGGCAAATGAATATAAGGTAGATGAGTTGCCAGAGGTTGCCATTGACCCGGCAATATTGGCATTGCTGGGTGTCCTGGGCAAGCATTAAGCAAGAAACCCAGGGATGGCCATGTTTTCAAGTCTATTTGACTGATTGAAATATTGGGTTCACGATTAGGAAAATGAAATATGAAAACGCTGATAAAAAACGGCACAGTCATCACCGGAGAAGAAACCCGCCAAGCAGATGTCTTAATTGAAAATGAAAAGGTAATCCGGGTCGGGACAAATATCATTGACCCCGATGCTGACTTGATCAATGCAGAAGGTAAATTGGTCATGCCCGGTGGTGTGGATGCCCATGTACACCTGGAATTACCCATGTTTGACACCATATCATCGGATGATTACTACACAGGTGGAAAAGCAGCTGCCTTTGGTGGAACAACAACCATGATCGACTTTGTATCTCATGATGAAGGCAGCTTGCATGACAACATTTCCAGACTACTTGATAAGGCAGCACCTAAAGCCAGTATTGATTTTGCCTTGCATATGAACATTACGCGTTTCGATGAGACGATTCTCAGGCAACTCGAAACACTGCCTGCTGAGGGCATCACCAGTATAAAAGTATTTACCGCTTACAACAACCGCCTGCGACTTGCAGACCAGGGAATCGATAAGGTCATGCAGGTCTCACGCAGCTACGGGCTTCTGACCATGCTCCATGCCGAAGATGGCGATGAAATTGAGACTATGGTGAGAGAAGTTACTGCCCAGGGTCATACAGAGCCCATTTGGCACGCCATTACGCGTCCTGCCTCCGGTACTGTGCGGGCATTCAGGCGCATTATCGAATTGAGTGCAAAGAATGACGCTCCACTATTCCTGGTCCACATGAATGTGGCTGGTGAAGTGGATGAATTGTCCAGAGCGCGCATTGAAGGCATCAAGGTGATGGGTGAAACCTGCCCCCAATACCTGTTCTTTACTGAAGATGACCTTAAAAGACCTGACGGTGCAAAATGGATCTGTTCTCCACCCGTCAGGAAGAAAGAGGATAACGAGAGATTGATGCGTGCATTATCCTCTAGTGAAATCCAGGTCATTTCTACTGACCACTGTCCGTTTTTTTATGGTGGAACGAAACCAATCAAATATGAGAATGAATTTGTAAGAATTCCTGGCAAGGAACTTGGAAAAAACGATTTCACCAAAATTCCCAATGGACTGCCAGGGATTGCTGACCGCATGCCCGTTCTTTGGACATATGGTGTCGGAAAAGGTCATTTGACCCCAAACCAATTTGTGAACCTGATGTGTACAAACCCCGCCCGAATATTTGGACTTTATCCCCAGAAAGGAACCATTGCTGTAGGCAGTGATGCAGATATTGTCATGTGGGATCCAGGCAAGCAAGTTAACTACGGTGTCAAAATTGCCCACCACCGCACAGATTACAATCTTTATGAAGGTTGGCAATTAAAAGGCTATCCTGAAAAAGTCTTTTTACGAGGCAAATTACTTGTAGACCTTGAAAAATGGTTAGGAGCGCCGGGCTCTGGCAAATATCAAACCTGTAAACAGGGTGAGATCTTTTAAAAACATCAGTTAAAATCCATGTTGATTTTCATTCCCATCCTTTTGCTCATATTTGGCTCAATCGCCATAACCATTATTTACAGATTAAAGTCGCGTATCGGTCTAACCTGGTTGATAGCTGCAGGAAGCACCTTTTTCGCATGGTTGATTCTTGTCTATTTACGTTTCTTCCTGCCTACTGACGTACCATTGATCGACTGGACTCCTTCGAACCTTTTTTATGCTTCACCATCCTTGATGATCGATTATGTGTCGTGGCCGTACGCAATGGCGTTATTGACAATTGAGATTGCCTACATTTTTACAGATTCTGCAAGGGCAAAAGACATCGTTAATCCAATGTCTTGGGCGGGCAGCATGGCAATTACTGCCATCGGTCTAATGGCTTTACTGGCTGGTAACCCTCTTACCATGGTCCTTGCATGGGCACTGGTGGACATCATCGAATTTGTCTACCTTATTTCAATTCAACAGAACAACAGGTGGAACCGCCAGATCATCATTCTCTTCGCACTGAGAGTGCTGAGCCTGATCATTTTTTCCTGGGCTACCATGGTCGGTTGGTTGGATGTCGGTCAATTTGATATCGATGACATTCCAAACCGTTCCGGCGTCTATTTTCTAATTGCAGGAGCCATAAGGCTTGGAGTGTTTTCCATCAATACATCATTTTTCAAAGATCTATACGAAAGAAGAGGTTCTGGTATCCTGCTTCGACTGGCACCCATTGCATCCAGCCTGGGTCTGATCGCAAGGATGCCCCCCGAGACTTTCACAATAAGACCATACTGGGTGATGCCGATCCAAATAATGATTGGGCTGGTAGTCTTCATAACTGCATTAATTTGGTTATTAAAGGAAAACTTATACGAAGCAAGTCATTACTGGTATATTTCTTTGGCGGCGATGGCGATAATATGTGCCATAAATGGTCAGGCTCAATTTAGCCGGTCTTGGGGATTAGCCCTGCTCTTATCAGGCAGCCTATTGATGCTCTTTGACCCACCGATAAGACGCTTGCGGTTCTTGTTGATTCCTGGACTGTTGGGAATGGTTGCCTTACCTTACACAATGGCCAGCAGTGGCTGGCCGGGTATCTTCGGACAAGGCATCTCTTTTTTATCAATAACTGCCTTGATAAGCCACTCCCTACTCATTGCCGGTTTTATGAAGTTCCTCTTGACAGGAAAGGGATTGACAACGAACCTTGAATCATGGTCCAAGATCAGTTTTCCAATAGGGCTGATTTTTATTATCCAGACCCAAATTGCCCTAGGGATCGTTGGTTGGCCTGGGGTGCTTTCCGCTGATTTTTGGTGGGCGGGCATGGTCGGTCTTTTATTAGCAATTACCTTGCTCTTTGTAGGAAACAAGCTAAGAAATTCTCCTGTCAACCTGGAAATTCGAAGGAAGGTCATTGCCAATCAACGTATCCATAACTTTTTTCGATTTTTGAATTCTTTCTTTTCATTGACTTGGGTAAAAAGCATTTTCTTAAGGACTTACCAGGCAGCCGGTAATCTTGTGTTGACAGTAACAAGATTTATCGAAGGCGATAGCGCAATTCTATGGGCATTTGTGATCATCATACTTCTCCTGTCATTCTTAAGGATCGGAGATTGATTTCATGCCAGATTTTGTTTTACAGATCGCCCTGGTCCTGATCCTGAGTTCTTCGGTCATATCAACAGTCATTCACAACTGGAAGCTCACCCTGATCGCCCTGGCTATACAATACCTGGCGATGTCAATTATTATTTCAACATCCGTCCCTATCAGCGTTGTAGTAATAAAACTTCTTGTTGGTTGGATGTGTTGTTCAGTGCTTGGTATTTCCTGCTTTTCCATAAAATTTAAAGATGGTCATGGGGGAAAGACAATTTTTTCATCGATAATGTTCCGTATCCTGGTAGTTGCACTGGTCGCCACCATTGTTGGATTTACTATAACGAATGTTGGATTGGCATTTTCAGTGTCAGTACCCAGCGCTACATTGCTTGCAGCAAGCTTCCTGATACTTATTGGCTTGGTGCAATTGGCTTTAACCATGGAACCCCTTTATCTCATCACCGGACTGCTCACTGCCTTCTGGGGGTTCGAAAGCTTTTATTCAATTTTAGAGGTTTCAAGTTTGGTCGTTGGCTTGCTGGCAATTGTCAATATGGGATTGGTCCTGGTAGGTTCGTACCTGTTAATCAAGGAAAAGGCGGATAATAACCCATGAGCTCTCCCTTGATCTGGATCTTTCTGCCAATTCTGTTTTCAGTTGCATTGTTCCTGACCAAATCAAAAAGGTTATTATGTGGTATCCTGGGAACTTTTTTTTCACTTGTTCTAGCTGTGGCAGCAACCTACTTTCCGAAAGATTTCATATTAGGGTTTGGATCGAATTCCTTAGAAGTGAAAGATATAATGGTCATCTTGGGCAGAACCCTGACCATTACCTATGATAACCTGACCCTGGTGTCATTAATATTCTACATTAATGGCTTTTGGAACATGGGATCTTGCTGGTTCAAAACAAGCAAGTTTTTTCCTGCAATGTCAATGGTCATAACCCCCCTCCTGGTAGCTGCTTTGGCAGTGGAACCATTTCTTTATGCCGCATTGTTTATTGAAATCATCATATTGATTTCTATTCCCCTCCTTTCCCCTGCAAATGAAAAAACCACCAAAGGGATCTTAAGATATCTTGTTTTTCATTTCCTGGCTTTTCCATTTATTCTATTTGCTGGATGGGCACTTTCCGGTGCTGAAACAGCCCCCGCTAATAGTCCTTTGATCAACCAGGCTACCATTTCTCTGATAATCGGCTTTCTTTTGTTATTAGCAATCATCCCTTTTCATTCATGGTTACCTTTACTGACCGAATCAGCCCATCCCTGGATGTCAAGTTATTTCCTGATTCTTCTTCCCTCAAGTCTTTTATTATTCATGTTGACTTTCCTGGATCGTTACGCATGGTTGAGATCTCTTGAAGGACTTTATCCCTTATTTAGATTCATCGGGACCTCCATGATTGCCCTGGGAGGAGCCCTGGTGTTATTTCAGAAGAATCTGGGTAAGGCATTTGGTTATGCCCTGATAATCGAAACCGGTTTTTCACTTCTTTGCTTTGGTTTGAACGAGCTGGGGGGAATGTACTACTTCTCTATGCTGCTTTTACCCAGGATGATCGGATACTGGCTTTGGGCATTTTGTTTGGGAAAAATAAAGGATGAATATGGCAGCCTGGAATTCAGCAACCTGCCTGCATTAATGCATGAAAAACCTTTCTTAAGTGGAGGCTTGATCATAGCCCAGTTAAGTATCGCAGGCATACCCATGCTGGCAGGTTTTCCTGTGAAAAGGATGATCTGGTTCATCGCCGCCCAACCAGATCTGGTTAATGCATTATGGATCTTCCTAGGCACCATGGGAATCTATATATTTACATTTAAAGTAATGGTCCACATGATCAAATCAGAAGATGCAATTACAGACTGGAAGGTTACAGAAAACCTGGGTGTCATCATTCCTATTCTCCTGGTTGTTGGCTTGACCATTTTTACCGGGATTTTCCCTCATCTATTACTACCCAGGTTTACCAGGATATTGGATGCCTTTCCCCGCTTCCCAATCACTCCGTAATTTTTTTGTAATTTTACATTTAAAATAAAACCTGTTTTACAATTCTCTTACTCAATCTGTGTATAATCAATTATGGTAGGAGATGAATTTCTTCTAGAAATTAAGGTGAATTATGATCGATGAACTGGATTTGATAAAACAACTTGAAAATAAGGTAGATTGGTTGGATTCTGAGCGCCGAAAAGATAAATCTGATATTGCCTTGTTACAGAACCAGATTAAAACACTTAATAATGAGAACACTTCTTTAAGACAAATGGTCAAAGAGTCTGAAGAGAGGGTTTCACAGTTGGCGCAAAAACTTTCTTCCTTTGAAAAATTTGATGCTCGCATAGACCGGCTACAAACAGAGATAAACGACAAAATTAAAACCTCTGAAACCAAGTTGGATTCGATGATAAATGAACAAGGCAAGCGCTTTCGCTTTGAAGTAGACAATACAAACAAAGCCATCGCCGCCTTCCAACCAATTCCAGAACTGATTACCAATACCCAATCAGAAGTAAAGACTCACCACGTGGAATTTAACCGCTTAACCAAAGCGATTGAAGAAGTCAAACAAAAGGTCACAGAAGTTTCCCGTTTTGATGAAGACTACAAGCGCTCACTGCGTCTGGTTGAAGAGACTGCCCGTCAGGATACAAAGCGGATTTCCGACCTGCAAGGAGAGATCATTGCCCAAAGAAAACGCCTGGAAGAAAATCGTTCTCGCATTGACCTGATCAGTGACAATTTCAGGCCTATAGAAAGCCGGATAAATGAGCTGCAAACAATCGAAAAAGAGCGCAGGGAAACACAGGTTGCCTTTATTGACCGCATGAATTTACAGGCACTGGAGCGTGACCGCACCTTTAAAGAATGGGCTGAACGTTTTACACGCATTGAAGGGATCAATACAGACCTTGATGTTCAGATGGCTGAATTGGACAAAACAAATAAACTGGTCAACAAATCCATATCCTCGCTAGACGAGGCGACCCAGAAGTTTGAAAGAAGGATTAACGAGATCAGCGAGATCAACCGTTTAAATGACGAACGTTTCAGGCAGGAATGGACTGCATTTAAGGTGGATGACCAGAAACGTTGGACAAATTATGTTCTCGGACAGGAGGAGCAACATCGCGAGATGAATAGGCAACTTGATGTCTTCCAACCACAGATCGATGAATTAAAATCCTCCATCCAGACTCTGCATGATGCGATTGACCAGATCTCACAGGAATCCATCAAGCGTTTCCAGGGGATCCTCAAAACATACCAGGAATCGATCCTCACACACACAGAATTAAGTAAACAACGCAGTTAAGGTGCTCTCAATGTATGTAATTGGCACCGCAGGTCATGTCGATCATGGAAAATCTACCCTGATCGCAGCCTTGTCAGGAATCCATCCGGACAGGTTGAAAGAAGAGATCGAGCGGGAAATGACCATAGACCTCGGCTTTGCCTGGTTTGACCTGCCGGATGGAAAAAAAGTGGGCGTGATCGATGTCCCGGGACATCGCGATTTTATCGCCAACATGCTCGCCGGCATTGGCGGCATTGATGCTGTCCTGCTGGTCATCGCTGCTGATGAAGGTATGATGCCCCAGACCAAAGAGCACCTGGCAATCCTTGACCTGCTGGGTATCTCTTCAGGGTTGGTCATCTTGAATAAGATTGACCTTGTAAATGAACAAGAATGGATTGACCTGGTGGAAATGGAGATCCAGGAAGCGCTTGTGGGCACATCACTCGATGGCGTTCCCATTATCAAGGTTTCATCTGCCACCAGGACTGGGCTGAATGAGCTTAAATTTGCTCTACAGGATTTACTTGAAAAACGCCCTCCTCGGACAAACCTTCACCGCCCAAGGTTGCCCATCGATCGCATTTTCACTTTGCCGGGATTTGGCACGATTGTCACCGGTACTTTATCAGATGGTGATTTTAATACGGGGGACGAGATCGAGATCCTTCCAGGGGATTTAAAAGGTCGCATCCGCGGACTTCAATCCTACAAAAACAAGGTCGATCATGCCTCTCCCGGAACCAGAACAGCAATAAACATCACCGGGATCAACAAAGGACGCATCGAGCGTGGACAAGTCGTCATCAAACCTGGTACCTACGAACCAACAGGCTTGGTCGATTGCTACTGCCAGGTCCTTAAAGGTTCATCAGTCAGTCTGAAACATAACATGGAGTTGGTGTTTTATACCGGATCATCAGAAGTAATCTCCAGGATACGCTTACTGGGGAAAGAACAACTCGATCCCGGTGAGGAAGGATTAATCCAGGTTCATTTGTCAAAACCGGCTTTGGTTGCAAAGGGAGACCACTTCGTTTTTCGACGCCCCTCACCACCCGAGACCCTGGGTGGTGGTATCATCATCGACCCACATCCTCAAAAGCTCTACCGCCGCTTCAATATTTCTGTGATTTCGAGATTAAACCGTCTCTTACAGGGCGAACCACAAGATCTGATCATCCAGCAATTATCACAAACCTTTATCCTGACAGTCAACGATCTGGTTAAAAAGGTTAATTTGCCCCTGCCGGACCTGTTAATCCTGGTTCGTGAAATGGTAAATTCTGGTTTGCTCATCCGTCTGGATCACGAACAAAAAGACCTTACAGCTATCTCTCCCCTCATTTCCAAACAATCATGGGATGAACTGGCACTAAAGGTTTCACTGCAATTTTCTGATTTTTATTCCAGCAATCCTTTAAAACCAGGCTTGCCGCGGGAATATCTTCGAAAACTACTGTCTTTTGAGCCTTCCAGGTTCAACCAGGTAATGCACGAACTGGAATTCCAGCAGATCATTGAACAAAAAGGTCCCCTGGTTCAAAATTATGGCCACCAGATTTCCCTGTCAACTGACCAGGAGAGACTGTTCGCTTCACTATTGGAGAAATTTAAAGAAACACCATTTTCACCACCAGATGTCAAGTTTTGCCAGGAATTCCTTGGTGAAGATCTCCTGGAGGCAGTTATTTTCCTTAACCGCTTGGTAAGAATTTCTGAAGATATTGTGTTTCTGCCAGGGTCCCTGGAAAAGATGATCCAGGCAGTGCGCGGGCATCTGCAGGAACATGGCACGATCACCCTGGCAGACCTGAGAGATCAATTCCAGACCAGCAGGAAATATGCCCTTCCGGTCCTGGAATACATGGATACCTTGAACATTACAGCACGTAAAGGCGAATTTCGCGTCTTAAAATCAAACTCTTGAGTGATAAGATATACTCATTAATAAATATTTTGAAAAAGGAGATGTAAAATGGGTTGGAAGGTATTGATAACTGATGGTATCGAAAAAGAAGGCGCTGCCATCATCAATCAAAAAGATCAGGCACTTGACATGAAAGGTATCACCCCTGAAGACTTACTAAAGATCGTTCCGGGTGTGGATGCCCTGATCGTGCGTTCTCGCACCAAGGTGACCGCAGAGGTCCTTAAAGCAGGCAAGAACCTGAAGGTTGTTGGGCGTATGGGTGTTGGTGTGGATAATATTGATCTCAACACAGCCAAAACACTAGACATCAGGGTCGTCAATACGCCTGTATCAACCACCTTGGCAGTAGCCGAACTCACCATGGGTTTTATGCTCGATCTCGTTCGCGAAATTCCCTTTGCCGACCAGGGAATGAAGAATGGTAAATGGATGAAGAAGGAGTTGGAAGGTTGCGAATTATGCCATAAAACCCTCGGAATTATCGGCTACGGCAACATCGGTGAAGCGGTCAGCAAACGTGCACAGGCGTTTGACATGACCGTTCTGGGCTATGACCCTGTCCGTCCAGCTGAGCAGATCAGGGCAACAGGTGCTGAACCGGTTACCCTGGATGAATTGATCGAAAGATCTGACATCATCACCTTGCATGTCCCATTGATCCCTGCGACGAAACACATGATCAATGCAGAAACCATCGCCAGGATGAAAGATGGGGTCAGGATCATATGTGCTGCCCGTGGAGGTGTGATCGATGAGCCTGCCATGTTGGATGCCCTCAACTCCGGCAAAGTCGCTGGCCTTGCTCTGGATGTCTTTGAAGTCGAACCACCTGTTGATCTTGCCCTCATCTCACACCCCCATGTGATTGCCACACCCCACATTGGCGCCCAAACCAGGGAAGCCCAATTAAGGGCGGCTATTGACATCGCCCATGAGGTCATCAATTGTTTGGATGGCAAACCATTACGCTGGAGATTAGTTTAACCAATGAGGAAAAACCATGAAAGAGAAAATTGAAAAATTAAATGCAATAGCAGCTGACATAGCAAGTCTCAATGGAATTAGTGCCTTATTAAATTGGGATCAATTGGTTAACATGCCCCCGGGTGGGGTTGAGGACCGTGGTCAACAGGCAGCACTGATCGGTGGCATGCTCCATGACCGCATAACCTCTCCAAAACTGGGCGAACTGATCAGCGACCTGGAAAAAGAGATCGGAGATCTCAACGCCGACAATGAAAACGCCCGTCTCGTACGCAAAGCCAAGTGGACGTATGATCAATTTGTAAAAATTCCCAAAGAAAAAGTGATGGAGTTCATGATCATCACCACCCAGGCAAATGATGTTTGGGTAAAAGCCAGACAGAACAACGATTTTGCCAGTTTTCAGCCTTTGTTGCAGCGAATAGTTGAAATGCGCCAGGAATTGGCAGAGTATTTCAAACCATATGATCATGTGTATGATCCCCTCCTGGATATGTACGAACCCGGCATGAAAACAACAGATGTGAAGCAGATCTTTGACGATCTTCGCCCCAAGCAGGTCGAATTGATCAAAGCGATCAGGTCTGCCAAACAGGTGGATAATACTTTCCTCAAACAGGATTACAATAAATCACTTCAAGATAAATTTGGTCGGCATGTCATTACCCGCTTTGGGTATGATTGGAACCGTGGTCGCCTTGATACAACCCCTCATCCCTTTACAACCGGCTTTGGTCTCGGCGATATACGTATCACGACCCGTTATCCCGAAAATGATGGCGTTTCTGGACTTTTCAGCACGATGCATGAATCAGGTCATGCCATGTATAGCCAGGGATGTGATCCGAAATTTTCACGCACTTTCCTGCAGGAGGCATCCTCGCTTGCCTTCCATGAATCGCAATCCCGGATGTGGGAGAACTTGATTGGCAGAAGTAAAGAGTTCTGGACTTTCTTCTATCCCACCTTCCAGATGCTGTTCAGCGAACACCTCGGCAACATCGATCTGGAGACATTTTATAAGGGCATAAATCGCGTGGAACCTTCCCTGGTCCGCGTTGAAGCCGATGAAGCCACATACAATCTGCATATCATGCTGAGGCTTGAAATTGAAATTGGCTTGATGGAAAAATCGATTGAAACAAAAGACCTGCCAGAGATCTGGAACAGCAAAATGCATGAATACCTTGGGATCACCCCACCCAGCGACTCTCTGGGTGTTCTTCAGGATGTGCACTGGTCTGGAGGGATGATTGGTTACTTCTCCACCTATGCGCTTGGCAACTTGCTCTCAGCCCAACTTTGGGAGAAAATGCTGCAGGCTCATCCCAATATCCCCGATGAGATTGCCCAGGGCAAGTTTAGTACGATCCTGGCATGGTTGCGCGAAAATGTACATCAATATGGTGCCAGGTACGATCCCCAGGAATTGATCATCAAAATCACCGGTTCCAGGATCAATGCAGAGCCTTACTTGAGATATCTGAACAAAAAATATCGCGAGATTTACAACTTATAGCTGGTTACACAGCATAATTAACAGGCAGTTCGCAATGAACTGCCTGTCTTCTTTTAAGATTGTGACAATTATTGAGTAAAATTGAAACATGTCATTGCATCTCTTCTCTTCGGTAAAAAGAACCCGGTTCTTGAATATCTGCGTTTTTGTGTTTTGTACTCTCCTTTTCTTACCTGCATTTAGCCAGATGCAACCCCCATCGCCTTTGCCCCAGGCGGCAATTATCATTAACAGCCCCACAAGTGGCTCCACTGAGACTTCACCTTTATCGCTGAACGCCCAACTCAAATGTGCTCCTGGGGATGCACTGACAATTGAGCTGCTGGACAAACAGGAGAAGTTGCTTTACCGTGAATTATTGTTTCCAGGATGTCAACCGGATGGATATATAGATATCAGCAAGACAATTTTCTTCGATATCTTATCCAACCCGAGATCGCGGTTGGTCCTTGGCTTGATCGATATCGAAGATGTCACCCGTGCAGTCTCATCTACGGAGATTGAACTGTCCTCTTCCATGGAAATTGCAGGCGGCAATCCTGACCACCAGGCCAACTTCATTGTTTTATCTCCAGCCGAAGGTTCTGTTGTGACTGGGGGAAAATTCCATGTCACTGGATGGGCACGTACTGCTTCATCATCCCCGATCATCATCGAATTGATGTCATCTTCAGGAGGCCTTTTGAATTCAAGGCAGTTCTCTGCCCCTGGTGATCCTGGAAATGAGTATTTCTACTTCGATGAGACCATTCCATACACAGTACCGGCAGTTCGCGATGCGATCCTGGTCATCCGCCAGACTGGCTCAACAATTCCAGGCAATATCGCCCTTGAGAGTTACACATACCAGGTCAGTCCATAAAATCCTTCCTTTTCAATATGCTAAATAAAAAAAGCTGATCTTACTCTGCGAGTATAATAAGGGTCGACCAGAAACATTACTTGGAGGCATGCATGGCAAAACAATATGATGTCATCATCATTGGGGGCGGCGTGGTAGGCAGTATGATGGCACGTTTCCTTTCACAATACGAAATCCAGGTCTTATTGATCGAAAAAGAGACTGATATTGGCGCAGGCACCAGCTCAGCCAACTCAGCCATCATGCATGCTGGCTATGACCCCATCCCCGGCACGCTCAAAGCCAAAACCAATGCTTTGGCCAGCCCTATGTGGGATCAATTAAGCCAGGAGTTGGGGTTTGCATTTGAGCGCACGGGTGACTATGTCGTGGCCATTGCAACTGACCAGATGCCAATGCTGGAGGTCCTGCTGGATCGTGGACACCAGAACGGCATTCCCGGTGTTGAATTGATCAGCGGTGCGGAAATGCGCCACCGTGAACCCTTGATCTCACCAGATACCGTTGGAGCCCTCTGGGCACCGACTGGCGGCTTGATCGATACATTTGCAGTTACCATCGCCGCAGCTGAAAATGCGGTGATGAACGGCGTGGAGGTCCAACTTGAGACCTTCTTTGAAGATTTTATCTGGCAGGGTAAGCGCATTGTTGGCATCAAGACTTCAAGAGGTGATTTTTATTCCCGTTGGGTGATCAATGCCGCAGGATTATTCTCCGATGAAGTGATGCATAAAGCCCATGTCCGACCGGATTTCAAGATCCGTCCACGCCGGGGAGAGTATGTCATACTGGATAAAGCCGATTATCGCTTGACCAAAAATACATGTTTCTTTCCCACTCCCTCTGATAAGGGTAAAGGTATTGTGGTCACATCAACCATGCACGGCAACACCATTGTTGGCCCCAATAGCAATTATGTTGACTCCAAGGATGATAAAACCTTTACCAAAGATGGTTTTACGGAGATCTGGCAGGGTGCCCAGAAATTGATCCCCAGCATCAATCGCCGCAACATCATCGCCGTTTTTTCCGGTCTTCGTGCCAATGGCAACGCCAGGTGCCTGGACCCCCAGGTGGACTATACTGGTGACTTTGTGATCGAGATCCCCACGGAAGTACAGGGTTTTGTCAATGTTGCGGGCATCGAATCCCCGGGCTTAAGTGCCTCACCTGCCATCGCCTTGATGGTCATTGACCTGTTGAAACAGGCAGGCGAACCATTTGTCAAGAAACCTTATTGGAACCCCATCCGCAAAGCCCGACCGGTCTTCAGGCACCTTACCCTCGAACAGAGAGCGGAATTGGTCAGACAGGACCCAAGTTATGGACGCATTATCTGCCGCTGTGAAACGGTCACCGAAGGTGAGATCCTCGCCGAGATCCATGCGCCTATACCCGCAAGAACTTACGATGCCATTAAACGGCGTACCTGGACAGGCACCGGTCGCTGCCAGGGCGGTTTTGATATGCCGCGCGTTGTCAGGATGCTTTCTGATGAACTGGGCATTCCACCTGAAGAGGTAACCAAAAAGGGCACAGGTTCTCCGTATCTTTTCCGCAGGACCAAGGATCTGGCAGAGGTGGAAAAATGAAAAATCTATACGATGTGGTTGTTGTAGGTTCTGGTCCAGGTGGTTTGGCGGCGGCGATCTCTGCCAAAAAGAATGGCGCAGCTGATGTTTTGATCATTGAACGGGACATGGAATTGGGCGGCATTCTTTTACAGTGCATCCACAACGGCTTTGGACTTGAGATATTTGGCAAGGACATGCCTGGCCCCAGCTATGCCCAGCATTTCATCGAAGAGGCACTCAGCCTGGGCGTTGAAGTTCTGCTGGACACTATGGTCCTGGATGTTCGTCCCGACCTTTCAGTTATCATGATGAACAAGCGCGATGGGATCCAAGAGGTTCAAGCCAGGGCGATCGTCCTGGCGATGGGCTGCCGCGAACGGACCCGTGCCCAGATCCTGCTGCCAGGAACCAGGCCGGCGGGTGTCTATTCTGCCGGTACAGCCCAAAGATGGGTCAATATCGAAGGGTTTATGCCTGGCAACCGCTTTGTCATTCTTGGCTCGGGTGATATCGGTATGATCATGGCACGGCGTTTAACCATTGAGGGCGCCAAAGTGGAGCGAGTTCTCGAAATCATGCCTTACCTGACCGGGTTGACCCGCAATTATGTCCAGTGCCTGATGGACTATGACATAACCTTGCAGAAAAGCCATACCATCAACCGCATTATCGGGGATAAACGTGTTGAAGCTGTCGAAAGTGTGGCGGTCGATGAGAAATGGAATCCCATCCCGGGCAGTGAGGAGATCATCCCCTGTGACACTGTTTTGCTTTCCGTTGGTCTGATCCCTGAAAATGAATTATCCAAGAATGTCGGCGTCACTCTCGACCCACTGACTGGTGGACCGATCGTCGATAACCACTTCATGACCAGCAGACCGGGTATCTTCGCCGCAGGTAATGTTGTCCATGTCTATGACCTTGTGGATTGGGTCACAGAAGCCGGGTTTGCTGCTGGCAAAGGCGCAGCGGTCTATGCCTTACAGGGAGAAGTTGCCGGGGTAAAGCAAATTGCTCTCAAAGCCGGAGAAAATATCCGCTATGTGGTTCCCCACCTGCTTGATATCGATAGCCTTAGGTCCGAATCCACACGGCTGCAGCTGCGCGTGACACAACCAGTCGAAGAGCGTGTCCGGATAATTGTTGAGGACGAGCAAGGCGACATATTGGCAAAAAAGGCAGAGCCCTATGCCCGTCCCGGTGAGATCATCACCCTTGAGATCAAACCGGATGCCTATGAAATGGCAAAGAAAGCCCAAAAGATCACCATTAACTGCGTTACTGTAGCGCAGAAACAAACCACAGGGTGAGAGGAAAATATGCCCCAGGAAAGTGAACTTATCTGCGTAACATGCCCCAAAGGCTGCACATTAAAAGTATTGCACGAAGGCAACCAGGTCATTGATGTCCTGGGAAGCGGATGCAGGCGGGGAAAAGAATATGCCATCTGCGAATTGCAGGATCCCAGGCGCATGGTCGCCTCTTCGGTAAAGGTAAGGTCGGGCTTGCATCCTCTTCTGCCGGTTTACACAGCAAAAGCCTTCCCCAAACCACTGATCCCTGAACTGGCGAAAATTTTGCGCCAGGTTGAGGTTTCTGCCCCTGTCAAGATCAACCAGGTGATCATAGAAAATGCCCTCAATACCGGCATTGACATCATTGCCAGCCGCGATATGCCCAAACTGTAGCCTGTTTTTCCAGGCTAAACTTGAAACATCGTAAATGGAAGCTCTAGGGGGCACCTGGACCATACTGGTCTGGGTCGGTTGGCGTTAACCCCGATGGGTCGTACACATAGACCCAATCACCTTCATTTGCCCAATTGAAAAGCCATCGCGCATCGCTTGGAGAAAGGTTGACACAACCATGCGATTGGGGATAGCCAAACATGGTGCGCCAGTATGAACCGTGCAATGCCCTTGCTTCATCGTAATACATCGTCCAGGGCACGTCTTCAAGATAATAGAAATCAGAACGGTCTGCCTCAAAAGCGCCTTGCATGGTTTCGAGGCTGAGTTTGTTGTAGATCTGGAACAAGCCGGGTTTTGTGTAAAACGGCTCCATCCCGCTCGATATCAGGGTGGCGAACTTGAGATCTCCCCGCTCATAAACATATAGGATCTGTTGCTCCAAATCAACGGAGATCCAGCGGTCTAATTCCTTCTCCTGGGGTAAAGTGGGATCAAAATAAGCTCTGCGGGCTTTGATCGAATTGACCCACTCCCCCGGTCCGACCAGGTACCACGAGACACCTTCCGCTTCCACAGTCCTGTAGAGTTGAATGACTTCTTCGATGTAAAAAGTGTTTCCCGTAGAACTGGCAGAGAAACTTGGAGCAGAATATCCGGTGGTCTGGTCTACGATCCAGCCAAAATCATTGCCGGGATTGGCTTGAAAGACCAGCCCCTGGAAATCCGAGTATGCAATGGGGGCTGCCCTGACCCAGTCACCTGAGATCGTCCGCAGGTAAGGTTTACCGTTGTGATCGATCCGCTCGATGTAACTGATATATCGTAATCCGCCAGGGTCCAGGTACCGTGAGGGATTGTTTTGCGCAATGGCATCATCAAATGAAGCATAGAAGGGTGCCGGCATAGTTGCCTCCAGGTTGATGCGGGCGATCAAGGCTGGCATCAGGATCAGGGACCTGTCAGGTGATGCTGCCGGCAGTTCACGGATGGGATATGCAATGCCATCATCTGCCAGTTCCTTTATGGATTGTGAGGCGCCTAATGCCAGGCAATCCAGGGGCTCTTCCATATACAGGTCTGGCAGGCATAAAGGGCTGTCAAATATCTCAGGGATATCGCTATCCCTTGCCGTGAAGTCTTGATCCCTGGCACTGACATCATTCATCGGTGCAAGTATTGTTAACAACATGACTGTAGTGATTACCAGACTTCCGACCGGACCCAACTTTTTCATAATTGAATTATACCCACCCTCTGCGTTCAATTAAGATAATGCATAATACCTCATTTTGATATAATCTTGATTAAGGTACATTCCCAAAGAATGATACTGGAATAATTTCTTAAATAAAGGCAACCATACTATGAAGAACTCACCTGCATGGCTCAGCAGCGCAATTTTTTATGAAATTTACCCGCAAACCTTTTACGATTCAAATGGAGATGGTATCGGCGATCTCTGTGGCATCATCCAAAAATTGGATTACATTTCCGGATTGGGGGTCACTGCCATCTGGTTGAATCCCTGCTTTGACTCCCCTTTCCAGGATGCTGGCTATGATGTCTCAGATTATTACAAAGTTGCTCCCCGTTATGGATCCAACGAAGACCTTCAGGAATTGTTCAAGCTTGCCAAATCTCATGGAATTCGCGTTTTATTAGACCTGGTGCCGGGGCATACATCCATCCTGCATCCCTGGTTTCAGCAGTCACAAAAACATCAAAGAAATAAATTTTCTGATTGGTATATCTGGAATGACAGTGTATGGAAGGATTCAGAACCAGGTTTGACCATCATCAAGGGATTTGCCGAACGGGATGCCGGGTATGTTACGAATTTTTTCTACTGCCAGCCGGCATTGAACTACGGTTTTGCCAGGCCTGACCCCGCCCAGCCCTGGCAGCAGGGTGTGGATGCACCTGGTCCACAAGCTGTCCGCCAGGAATTGAAGAATATCATGCGCTTCTGGTTGGACAAAGGTGCCAGTGGCTTTAGGGTCGATATGGCAGCCTCCCTTGTCAAACGCGATCCGGGAAAGGTTGAAACTGCGCGGATCTGGCAGGAAATCCGTCACTGGTTGGATAAGGATTATCCGCAAGCCGCTCTCGTCGCTGAGTGGGGCACACCCTCTGAAGCGATCCCGGCAGGTTTTCATATCGACATGCTCTTGGGTTTCTCAAACCCGGGCGCCATCTCCCTCTTTCGCAAAAGGGGGATCGGCAATCATCGCGATCCGCAAGCCTGGAGTTTTTTTGATCCATCTGGTAATGGTAACATCTACGAATTTGTGGGTGAGTATTTGCGGTTTTACAATGCCACCCGGGAAGAGGGATACATCGCCCTTATCACGGGCAACCATGATGACCACCCTCGCCTGGCCGATGGACGCTCTGCCCAGATGATGAAGCTGGTCTACATGTTTCTCCTCACCATGCCCGGTACCCCGATCATCTATTACGGTGATGAGATTGGCATGAGATTCCAGCCTGGATTGCCCTCAAAGGAAGGCGGATACGTCCGCACTGGTGTTCGCACACCCATGCAATGGTCTACCGGGTTGAATGGTGGGTTTTCATGTTCGCAAGAGGCTGATCTCTACCTGCCCATTGGGCGGGAGATCCAGGAGGTTAATGTCCTCCTACAGGATGAAGATCCTGCATCCCTGCTAAACTTTTTCCGGAACATGACCCGCACCCGCCTTGCCTACCCCTCCCTCGCATCGGATGGAGAATTTAAGGTCATCAAGGCGGATCCCGGGGAACTGCCCTTCATTTACAGCCGGGAATTGGATGGACATAAGTTTATCATTGCCATTAACCCCAAAGCTGAACCTCTCACTTACGCCTTGGACCAGGCGCTTGTCAACAAACCTCCTCAGCTTATTTTGTCGCTTTCTTCCACGCTAAAAGAAACTTCCAAAGGTTGGCAGATAGACATGGATGGCACCAGCGGGTTGATTTTACAACTGGTTTAATTCGCCCAATTGCCACAGCTTTTGGGTATAATTGTTGAGGTTAAGCAAGGTCAGACCATAAAAGGAGCATTGGCATGAACATACCAATATATCAGGTGGATGCCTTCACCATAAAACCCTTCACCGGGAACCCTGCTGCAGTCTGCCTCCTCGAGCATGAAAAGGACGAAAAATGGATGCTGGCCGTGGCTGCTGAAATGAACCTTTCAGAGACTGCTTTTCTTGTTTCTCATAAAGACGGTTTTAATTTGCGCTGGTTCACCCCGACCACGGAAATTGATCTTTGTGGCCATGCCACCCTTGCCAGTGCCCATATCCTCTATGAATTTGGTTTCTACGAAGAAGATGAAAAGATAGAGTTCTACACAAAAAGTGGCACCCTGGTCGCCAGGTATCATGACGGATTTGTTGAGTTGGACATTCCCCTTCATGATCCAGGCGAAGTGTCTCCTTTGCCAATCCTCGATGAAGCCTTGGGCGCTTCACCTGTAAAGACATCTGTCTACAATGAGAGTTTTGTCCTGGCGGAGTTCGAAAATGAAGATACCATCCGGTCTTTACGCCCGAATTTCAAGTTGCTGGATCAACTTCCTTACATAGATATTTGCGTGACCGCCAGAGCCAACCCTGGCAAGTATGATTTTGTCTCCCGTTTCTTTTCACCAAAACAAGGCATCAATGAAGACCCCGTAACTGGCATGGCGCATTGTGTGCTTGGACCATATTGGGCAAAGACACTGGGTAAAACGCAATTCCTGGCATTTCAGGCTTCTCCCAGGACAGGTGAAATTCGGGTGCGCCTGGGTAACCAGCGGGTATTTGTGGGCGGCAAAGCAATCACTGTGCTGCGCGGTGATTTGATCCACCAGTAAAAAATATGAACTAAAAAAGTGCTGGCCTGCGCCAGCACTTTTAATTTAGACAACCAGTTTTTGGTTTATGGTTCTGTGATCGAGATGTATTCAAACTCGACCTTTACCGGTATGACATCATAAGAAGTAACACCAGCCCCTACAAAGCCATCCCTGAACACATACTTGTTATCAGTGTAGGTCTTGACTTCTGTTCCATTGACACCGAGGGTCAATTCCCTTCCCTCACATATCCAGGTATAGGTATTGATATCCTTGCCTTGCTTGATCAGGGTGGATCCACCATTGGCTAAGCTATAGAATTCTTCGCTTGCCGCGTCGTAAGCATAAATTGTATAAAGACCACCGCTTGAAATATCTGCCACATAATAGCCTTCATCAGAATATCGGCAGATAATGGATACAGTGAAGGTATTGGCGCCCCGGTTCTCAACCTCAACATCCAACCGCACGTCTTCGTAATACCATGGGTCATAAAGCACATACCCCATCAACCACCTGTCCATTTCGAAGAGTAGCTTGCCACTTTCTGTGAAAATTTCAATATCTTCAATATTGGCATCCCCACCATTGGGTTCCTTATAGATGCTCCAGGCGCTATTATCATCATCCCACTCTTCAGTAAAAAAGGCCGGTTCTTCATCCTGAACAGGTTCTTCGGTAACCTCTTCGGTGATCTCCTGGGTTGCTTCCTCGGTTGGGAAAACAAAAGGTTCAACCGTGTTGGTGCTGGTAGGAATTATGATTGGTTCCTGCTTTGTTGGTTGAACTTGTTGGGGGGTTGCCGTTGGGTCAGGTGTGCTGCCACAAGCCAGTATGACAATGGCTGTGATGACAAGAAAAGATACGACCTGCCAACTCTTCTTTGTACGTTTTGTATTCATTATGCCACCTTTCATTCTAGATCCTGGATCGATGCAATAATTATACTATAGTCAATACTCCAAGTGGGGATTCTGTACAAAAGTAATTTAGCACTTTTTTTCAAAGGGATAAGTCCAACCATGTTATACTAAATTTCGAAGAATGTTGAGGTTACCCGAATGAAGTTGATCATCCAAATACCTTGTTTCAATGAATCTCAATACATCAATAAAACCATTAATGAACTCCCCCGCAAATTACCAGGGATTGACCAGATTGAGATCCTGGTCATTGACGATGGCAGCCAGGATAACACCTCGGAAGTAGCCCGTCTTGCTCATGTCAACCACATCATAACCCTGCCCCACCATGTAGGCCTGGCCCAGGCATATGCCATCGGCCTGCATGCTTCCTGCAAGCTGGGGGCGGATATTATTGTTAATACAGATGCCGACAATCAATACGATGCCGCATGCATTGCAGATCTGATCAAACCGATCATGGATGGCAAAGCAGAGTTGGTGATCGGTGATCGTGGTGTCGCCAACCAGGTCCACTTCAAGCCTTTCAAGCGCTGGCTTCAAAAGATTGGCAGCCGGGTGGTTTCAAAAGCAGCCGGGTTCCTCGTGCCTGATGCGACCAGTGGCTTTCGTGCCATCACGCGTGATCTGGCACTGCACACCAACGTTTTGAGCGCCTATTCTTACACACTTGAGACATTGATCCAGGCTGGAGCTCAAAGGGTCAGGGTCGAATTTGTTCCGGTCAAGACCAACCCCGAAAGTCGCCCTTCGCGGTTGATGAAGAACATCCCCAATTATTTGCTTTACTCGACTGCCACCATCATGCGCTCCTTTACAGTGTACCGGCCTTTGCGCGTTTTCACATTGGTCAGCCTCTTTCCACTCATTGCTGGTCTGATCCTGGGGATCCGTTTCCTGGTCTATTACTTTGCCGGAGCTGGTGCGGGTATGGTCCAATCCTTGATCCTTGCAGCCATCCTGTTAATAGCGGGGCTGCAGATATTCCTCATAGGAATAGTCGCCGACCTGATCAGTTTCAACCGCAAGTTGCTCGAAGAAGTGGTCTATCGCATTCGCGTCGAAAACAGTCAACCTGATTAACCTTCAAATTAAAGGAGTCAATCGCATGAATTTTCTCAAGCAGAGGATTGAAAGTGAGGGGGTGAACCTCGGCAATGGCATCTTAAAAGTGGACGAGTTCATCAATCACCAGGTAGACCCCAACCTCATGGATGCTTGTGGCAAAGATCTCGCAGCACTATTTGCCGGCACGCAACCCACCAAAGTGCTCACTGCCGAGATATCCGGCATCGCCCCTGCCCTCATGACCGCCAAGTACCTCAACGTCCCGGTTGTATACGCTCGCAAGAACAAACCCATTACCATGCCGGATGCAGTCTACCTGACCGTCGCACCGTCCCATACCAAGGGCAGGCTGGTGGAGTTGATCGTCTCCCCGGAATACCTTGCCGGTGGTGAGCGCGTCCTAATTATTGATGATTTCCTTGCTTCTGGTGCCACGATTGCCGGTTTGGTACGCTTGGCACAAACGGCTGGCGCAAAACTGGTCGGTATCGGCACGCTTATCGAAAAGACTTTCGAAGGGGGAAGGGATAGCCTTTCATATTTGCATATCCCCATCCATTCATTGGTGAAGATCGCTAATATGGACAACGGCAAGATCGTGTTTGGCAGTTGATTCTGCCTGATAAAAATTTCGAATATTAAATTAAGACCATTCGCACCCTGGAGTATATGTGAAAGATCAGGATTGTATTATTGTTTTGGACTTTGGCTCCCAGTATGCGCAGCTCATCACCCGGCGCATCAGAGAACATCATGTTTTCTGTGAATACTTCGCCTGGGATGCTGACCCGGTTTCGATCATGTCGCTCAAGCCGAAGGGTTTCATCCTGTCTGGAGGACCCAACTCCATTTACGATCAGGGTGCACCTGCTTTACCCCAATTTATCATCGAAAGCGGATTGCCCATTCTGGGCATCTGTTATGGCATGCATGCCCTTGCCAATATTTTGCACGGTGAAGTAAAGGCTCTGCCTTTAAGGGAATACGGCAAGGCGACCATCCGGGTTCTCCGTTCCAACCCCTTGCTGCCCAGCCAGGATCAGGTGGTCTGGATGTCCCACGGAGACCAGGTGGCAACCCTGCCCTCAGGCTTTGTTTCCCTGGCTGAGTCCGGCAGTTGCACCTTTGCGGCAATCGGCAATGAAAGCAAGCATTATTATGCACTTCAGTTTCACCCCGAAGTGATACATACCGAGCTGGGAAGGCAGATCCTTGGCAATTTTGTGTTTAATATCTGCCAATGCAAACCCACCTGGGTACCGGGCTCAATAATCGACACCGCTGTAAAGCAGATTCAAGCCCGGGTTGCCGGTCAACCAGTCCTGGCAACGATCAGCGGTGGGGTTGATTCAAGCGTCGCCACCGCCCTCACCCGGCTGGCAGTTGGCTCCAGCCTCAAAGCAATGTTTGTGGATACTGGTTTGTTGAGGGAAGGTGAAAGCCGACAGGTGGAAGCGACCTTTCGCCCACTTTTAGGTGACAATCTGCTTGTTATTGATGCCAGCGCAGAATTCTTTAATAATTTGGCAGGCATCATCGACCCTGAAGAGAAGCGCCGCATCATTGGCAACACCTTCATCAGGGTGTTCGAACGCACAGCAGCTGAATTGGGTGAGTTAAAGTTCCTGGTGCAGGGCACCATCTACCCTGATGTGATCGAATCCCGCGCCCCGGAGCGCAACCATGCCCAGCGCATAAAAAGCCACCACAATGTAGCCGGGTTGCCTCCAGACATGTTGTTTGAGTTGGTGGAACCATTGCGTTATTTATTTAAGGACGAAGTTCGGGCGATCGGGAAAGAATTGGGATTGCCGGATGAGATCATCTGGCGCCAACCCTTCCCTGGACCGGGTCTGGCGGTACGCTGCCTGGGAGAGATCACCCCTGGCCGCATCTCGATCCTGCGCCAGTGTGATGCCATCTTTTTGGAAGAGCTGCTCTCAGCCGGGTTTTTATCTTATCATCAATCTTCTTCAAAAGATCCCCGGGTGTCACAGGCATTTGCCGTCCTCTTGCCGATCCGTTCAGTGGGTGTCATGGGTGATCAACGCACCTACCAGGAAGTCGTTTCTTTGAGAGCTGTGGTTACTGATGATTTCATGACCGCAGATTGGGCTCAGTTACCAGGTCAGTTGCTCGCAAAAATATCTACCAGGCTGGTTAATGAGGTCAATGGCATTAACAGGGTCGTCTATGATATAACCAGCAAACCTCCTGCCACCATTGAGTGGGAATAACCCCGGTTCCATAGAAAATATATCCTGATCAAGTTTGGAAAACCTTATAATCGGTATAGTTACATTTGGCGTTTCACTTACGCAAGGAGATAATAATGAATTACGGAGATACACTTTCTAAAGCCTGGAAGGTCATTTGGAAGAATAAGATCCTTTGGCTCTTTGGCATCCTGGCTGGCTTCAGTTCAGCCCTTGGCTTAAGTGGCAGTGGTGGTTCCAGCAGCGGTTCCTCTTCTGGAGGCTCTTCCCTTATTCCCGATACCAACCAGTTTGCTGATAACGTAACCCAGGTTGCCTTTCGAGCTGGTTCAAGCATTGAAAACAATCCCTGGGTTTGGCTTCTGCCTATTTTGATTGCTTTCTGCTTGATCCTCTTTTTTACACTCGCCTCGATCTTTCTTGGACCGCTTGGCACAAGTGGTGTGATCAAAGGCACCATCATGGCAGATCAGGCAGATTCGGGATCTGCTCCTCTCTCGCTTAAGACAGTATGGAAAGGGTTGAAACCACATTACTGGAAGATGGTCCTTTTTGAATTGGCTGTGTTTGCCGGAAAATTGATCATTGGGCTTGTCCTTGCTGCTCTGATCATCGGGCTGATCGTCTTCACATTGGGCTTCGGTATCTTTTTACTGTTTCCTTTGATCATTTTGATCATCCCGGCGAGCCTTTTCATTTATTTGATCATTATCAACAGCATGATAGCCTTGATCGCTGAAGATTTACCAGTGTTTAAGGCTTTCGAACGAGGCTGGCAGGTCACCACAAAAAATCTGGGGCCAATGATCGTCATGCTCTTGATCCTCGGCGTCGGCCAGTTCTTTGCCACGTTCATTATCATTCTGCCCATTTTCGCTAGTTTCATCCCGATTGGGCTGGCAATTGCCATTCAGGACCAGGCTGCCATGATCACGGTCATTGTGATCTCCAGCCTGCTCGCCATGCTGATGATCTTTTTGGGGATCTTCCTTGTTGGGGTCATCCGCTCCTATGTCCTGGCTGCCTGGACGCTGAACTTTAACAAATGCCACATGCCTGTTGCGATTGATGCGGAAAAAGAAAAAATTGCCAAAGGACCGCAAGATCAGTTGACTCCATAATATAATTACACCTTGATGTCCGACTTACTGCCAGACTGTTCAAAAGACCAAATAAGAATAGTAAAGATCCAGGGGCAAAAGCACAAACCTGGATCTTTATTTTTTAGGTTAATGCCATTCTTATTGATTGCTTTTGGCTTTTTTTATCAATTTACTGGTTTGCCTGTCTCCGCCCAGGAGAACCCATCGCTTATAGTTCTTGGCAATCCCGATCTTACAAGTTTTCCTGAAATTTCTTTCTCTTTCAAAGCATGGGACGCAAATGGGCAGCCCTACCAGCGAGTGAACCCTGAACAGGTCGGGATCATTGAAGACAACAACGATATTGAGCCTTTAGCTGTAACACCTCAGAAGGGTAAAACGCATTTCATCCTGGCAGTTAACGCTGGCAGGGCGTTGGCCTTGCGAGATTCCTCAGGGGTCACAAACTATGATTACCTGATGAAATCATTTGACCATTTTCGACAAGAAGTGGCGGATGATGATCAAAATGAGTGGAGTTTCCTCGTAAACCAGGGCAGGAGCCTTTTCAAGATAAATGATCGTAATGTCTGGTATGCCGGGGTCAGTGCTTACCAGCCGGACATGCGCACTCTTTCGCCAGGTCTATCCAGTCTTATATCAGGTATCGATTTGGCAACGATCCAGGCAAAGGATATCACAACCGACCAGGTCATGTTGTATATCACACCTCTCCCTGAGCCGGGCGATCTCGAAAAGTTACTCTCGCTTAAACAAAGTGCGTTCAGTTCAGGCTTGCACATCAATATCTGGCTGGTCGGCAATGAAGTGGATTTCAACTCGCCCAGGGGTCAGGCTCTTTATGACCTTTCCAGGTCCACTGGGGGCAGTTTTTTCCTTTTTTCAGGGCATGAAACGGTTCCCGACCCTCAAAATTACCTGGCGCCTTATGGCACCTATTTTCGCGCTTCCTACCGGTCGATGGTCAGGCAGAGTGGAAAATTTAACCTGGCCATCAGGATATCCCAGGAACCCACTGACCTGGTTTCAGTTCCCTTAAGCATATCGATCAAGGTGCTTCCACCAGAAGCCGTCTTCTTGTCGCCCCCGCTTGAAATTGTCCGTACATTACCAGCACCAGCCGAGGATGAGACCCCCGACCAAAGTGACATCAAAAAGATCAGTGTCCTGGTGACTTTTCCGGATAGGCATCCCCGCAATTTGAAGTACCTAAGGCTGTACCAGGATGACGTTCTGGTTTTCGAAAAGAAAGAACCACCTTACAGCCATGTGGAATGGGATATCAGCCTGGTCGAAGTTTCCTCACTGGTCAACCTGAAGGTGGTCGTTGAAGACGAGATCGGGTTAACAGCCACATCCTCGGCTCTGCCTGTCATGGTCAATGTTGAACAACCCGCAACTCCGGGTAATAAGACAGGTATCTCTGCTGAGACGGTCAAATATCTCTTGTTGGGATTAATTTTCATCTTGATCATGGGTACTATCTCATTATTCATAGTTCAATATCATAAAAGGTCTCAAACCAAACAATCAAAAGGACCCTCTGCTCATCAATCCTTTGCACATCAAGATCGTGTCGATCCCACCTACCGGGGTAATGCACGCTTGCTATGGCTTGATAAGGATAACCAACCCCTGAACAGGGATCCATTCAAATTACCTGCACACCACGTTTTAATTGGCAGTCATCCCATCAAGTGCAACCTGGTCATTGAAGAAAAGACAGTTGACCCCCTTCATGCCCGGATCGATTATTTTCCCCAGGATGGATACCGCCTGTCTGATCTTGGGTCGGTCGCTGGTACCTGGGTCAACTACGCCCCGATCAGTCGATCCGGGGTCATTCTTGAGGATATGGACCTCATCCACATCGGCAGGGTATCATTTCATTTTTCCTTGAAGAAATCTGTCTAAAGATCCTTAACAGGTTTAAATACACCAGGCTATTCCTTGTGACAGGAATTAATCTATGATAAAATCACTTTTCTAACGGAGGGATGGCCGAGCGGCTCAAGGCGCCTGTCTTGAAAACAGGTATGGGGAAACCCATCGTGGGTTCGAATCCCACTCCTTCCGCTGGATGACAGTTGTTTACCGTTGGGGAGGTGCCAGAGTGGACGAATGGGACCGCCTGCTAAGTGGTTGTCGGGTGTAGAACTCGACCGAGGGTTCGAATCCCTCCCTCCCCGCCTGATGTCCACAATTAAACAAAAAAGAGCCTGCAAAAGATCAGGCTCTTTTTGTTCCTAACTTCGACTAATCGTCCAGCAGTCTTCTTTCACCTGTCAATCCCCGGATGCTGGTGGCATCCTGTGTCACCTCGATGGTTCCCTTATAAGCGCCTGAGTTGTCTCGCAGCGCAAAATAACGGATATGGATGAACTTTCCCCCCATCTCGATCCAGAATTCTGCCACATCCCTGGTTCCTGCTCTGAATGAATCAAGGATCTTCTGAACCACATGCACACTCTGTGGTGGATGGCAATTTTGGACTTTCCTGCCAATGATCGCTTCTGTACGGGTGAAGATGCGCTCTCTGGTCTGGGAGTAGAATCGCACCTCGTCATTTTCATCCACAAAAGTTACATCCACCGGCAGGTTGGTTAACAGCAGGTTGATCTGTTCCAGGGTCAATGCGCCGGTTGATAAAGGCAACCTGCCGCCAGTTTCTTCACTTGTTTCAGCAACCTCGCTTGGTTCCTCTACAGCGGGATAGGACGGCTTGACAAGTTGATATTCTGCACGGATGACATCCCATTCCTTTTCACTGAACCTGTTGAGGGTCTCAGGGATCATGATCTTCTCTTCTTTATAGATCATATCCCTTGTCTGGGTTGCCATTTCCTTGAATACCTGTCTGGCTCGCTCCACCGGGACAGTCTGGCTGTTCATCAGGACAATTAAATTCTTGATCTTTGCCCTGATCTCGTTATCCACTCCCCACATCACGGTGGAGGGTCCCTGGAAGTTATGATTTTCTAGGTAAGGGAAGAACAGGTTCTCCTTGCGGTCAAAATGCCTTTCGATCAGGTCAAGATTATGAAGGGTGGACCTGACAGCTTCAATGGATTTTTCATCCCCGGCTTGCATTTTCGACAGCAGGTCTTCCAATGATCCTAACATCAGGTCGATCAATTCATTTTCTTTCCGGAATTCGTAGACCGGGTGGCCGGGTAGGGATTCAGGTGCGGGCGCTGTCTCCAATGCCCCTCTGAATACAGCCACATGCAGATCGCACAATTGCTGGATATCCGTCACAGGTATCCCTTCTGAGATCATGTCTCTTTCCGCCTCGGCAATTTCACCAGAGTTAGTATAGCTGATGATCTCACCGAACTCTTCAGTTAATGACTCAACCGATGCACCCTGGTGTAGTTTCTTGATAACCTCCCGCAAGGCCGCCTTGCGCTTCGAAACATTATTGATATATTCGCTCATTTTAAATTACTCCATGATCATTAATTTTTGCTTATTTCATAATTGGTACGTATATTATACATAACCAGCCAGGCTGATTCGCTATTGTATAAATTTTCAATCCCTACCATCGGGCATGGTGATCTTCTGCCCACCCAATGGCGCCCTCAATTTTGATATCTTCACCTTCATCACCGCGGATGGTACCTGCAAAGCGGCCGATCATCTGGTGCACCTCCGATCGGATGATCAATGCATCAGTTTTGGCCACCCTTTCAAAGAATGGGGTAAAAACCAGGTCAACCCGGTCGGTGACGCTTGTTTTTATTTGCCAGGGAGCTTTAAAATCCCTGGTGTCGTAAATGAATGTGATATCCTCGCTCAGTTTGACCAGGTGACCATCAATGCATAGGCCGTTTTCATTCATCCCTGTACCATCTGTCCAGCCAGCCCCCATATTGACTCCCACAGTTCTTCCATCCTCCAGGCGGGTTGAAAAACTCGACCAATTCCAGAAACAAGAGAAAGGCCACATTCCCCTGCCCAGGTCAAGGCATGCAAATGCTGTCTGTGGCTCAAATATGATGGTTTTTTCACCCCAGCGAATGGTGCCTTTGGTTGGCAGTGTGTTTTGTTTCGAAGTGAATTGAAAGCGCCTTTTTGACCAGGGGATTACAACATTGAGAGACTCATGATTTTCTGGGTTTGTTACCCAAAGGTCTGCCTCCAAACCCTTGCCTCCCAGGTCCTGGCAGCTGACCTGGATGTGAACCTTATTGTTTTCAGACACCATCGAGATCTGCATATCCTTGCTTTGGTAATGGGCAGGGTCGCTTGTTATCTCTCCCAGCTTGCAACCTTTGCCTAAAGGACTCAAAATGGTCTTTTCCGCAAACTCCCCGCTTTCAAATTCAAGGATATAAACAAAGGGTAACCCCATGTAATCCACATTGGACAGGGTTACAGAAAACAGGAAGCGCTCGTTTGTGACACACCAATAATTCCAGCGTTTTTTTCTTAACCAATGACCTTTCAGGTTGCAGCGATGCAACGGGTACCTTGACCACCCGATGGCATCCTCGTTTAAAGACCCATCCTGTTCACACAGGTTCACATTCTTGGTTAATTCAGGCTCATTTATCATTTCACTCATCAATGAAAATTCCCTTCGATTTTTTCTTATTGTAATGGTTGTTTAACAAAAAAGAGGTTTCTCCTCGAAACCTCAATTATTATGTGTTAATCCTCATCCTTCGGTCGGACCAGTACGATCGATTTTCCAGGCATCTTCTTTACATCAAAGCTGCCTCTCATCGATTTTACCAGCTGGCTTAACTGCTTGAAACCATACGTTCGGGGGTCAAAACCGGGGTCCACCCGCCGCAGCGCGGTGCCGACCTCTGATAGCTTTGTCCAGCCTTCATCGTCGGTCTCGGTCATGTCCATTGCCTGGTCAATGAGTTTTACCAGTTCTGTATCCTGGGGAGTCACAACTTCAGCGGGTTTTTCCTCTCTCTTCTTCCCGGCTTTGTGGACTTCCACCCTACTTAAGTTTTCGGTATAAATAAAGACGTTGCACGCACTGACAAATGCCCGCGGGGTGAGTTTCTTGCCGATCCCGATGACCAGTTTGCCACTTTCCCTGATGCGGGTTGCCAGGCGCGTGTAATCACTGTCGCTTGAAACCAGGCAAAAACCGTCAACCGACTCGGTATGCAGGATATCCATCGCATCGATGATCATCGCGGAATCGGTCGAATTCTTTCCCACTGTGTACCTGAATTGTTGAATGGGCTGAAAAGCAAATGAGTTGAGGATGTCCTTCCACGACTTCATGCTGGAAGTGGTCCAATCCCCATAAACCCGGCGGATGGTTGAATTACCAAATTTTCCGGCCTCAACCAGGATCTGTTCCATTAATGTGGATTGAGCATTATCGCCATCGATCAAGATGGCAATTCTTTTTTCTGATATTGAATTTTCTGTAACCATAAAAGTTATTATACCTTCTCTTGATCCATTAACACGAATGTTTTATCGTTGGGCTCAGTGAAGGTATTTGGGGATTAGCATCTGTGAATATTATGTTTTTGGTAATACTTTTGATGGTATTCTTCCGCTTCGTAAAACTCACTGGCCGGTAGGATCTCGGTGACGATCGCATGCCTGAATTGCTTGGTTTGCTGCAATTCCGCAAGCATCTTTTCAGCCGCCTGTTTTTGTTCGTCATTATGGTAAAAGATCGCCGATCGGTATTGGGATCCGTAGTCCGGGCCTTGGCGGTTAAGTGTTGTTGGGTCATGCATCGCCCAAAACTCCCTCAGCAGATCTTCATAACTGATCTCTTCCGGGCTGAACCTGACCCTGACGGCTTCAGCATGCCCGGTGGTATCGGTGCAAACCATCTGGTAAGTCGGTTTCGCTACATGCCCGCCGGTATAACCCACTTTTGTATCAATAACACCTTTAAGTTTTAGAAAATTCGCCTCTACTCCCCAAAAACATCCTGCGGCAAATGTAGCTTCCTGTTCAGTCATTGGAACTCTCCTTTTTTTCATCTGGTACGAATTTAAGTGAAGCAGAATTTAGACAGTATCGCAAGCCCGTTGGTTTTGGACCATCTTTAAACACATGTCCAAGGTGGGCATCGCACCTCGCGCAGGCGATCTCTGTCCGGATCATGCCATGAGAAAGATCCAGTTTCTCTGCAACATGTCCCGCCTTGACTGGTTGAAAGAAGCTGGGCCATCCTGTGCCGGAATCGAACTTGTGGTTGGCTGAAAAAAGATCCAATCCACAGCAAACACAGTAATAAATCCCATCCTGTTTATGATCATAGAAGGAGCCGCAGAAAGCCGGTTCGGTTCCCTTTCGGCGGGTGATAAGGTATTGCTCTTCAGTCAATATTTTTCGCCACTCTGCATCACTTTTTACAATTTTTTCCATAAAAACCTCACTTAAATCAAGTTTACCAATGATATCTGGTTCGGAAGGGTGATACATTATACACACCTAATACAAATAAGTAAAGATCTACTTAATGGATGCGAAGCTTGCTATTAGGATTAGTCAGGATGCTTCTGGATATGGCAGTAAATGATCTGCAAAACCTGTAATGAGCACTGGAATTGATTACTATGAAGTAAAATTATGCGGTTAATAGCATGGACAGGAAAAAAGTTTTAGGTTTAATTCTCATCATAGTTTCCGGGGCATGTTTTTCGGTTGCCACCATCCTGGCACGCTTGATCAACACAACCACCACCATCACCCCCATGATGGTCGCTGTCACCCGCTTTTTGGTCGCCGCCCCATTGTTTTGGCTTTTCCTGCCCCGCACCCCATTTAAGGTTACACAAAAACCCTTACGTTGGCAGTTCATCCTTCTGGGTGTGATCTTTTCGATAGCCAATTTCAGTGCCAATTTGGCACTTAACCGCATATCTTCCAGCATATACACTGTAATCTTGTTTACCAACCCGTTTTTTATCGTGCTCTATTCCCTTCTGGCAAAGAAAACCATCCCCAGCCTGACAGCAATAGCGTTGCCGTTGTCTATATTGGGTCTTGTCCTGGCAGTTTATCCCTTCAAAGGGGGGCTGAAAGTCGATACCCTGGGCGTCCTGATCACCATGATCAACAGCCTGGCACTTGCCGCCTATTATCTTTACAGTTCTCGCTTGTTTTCTGAGCAGCCCTCGCGCATGCCTGGCAGCGCCTGGATCTTCCTGGGATCTCTCTTCGTTAGCCTGGCTGCCCTCCCCTTTTCGCAAATGCAGGTGCCTGCAGATGCCCGCGAGTGGCTTTTGCTGCTGGCTTACGGCACATTTGGCACGATCATCCCCATCATTGCTGCCAACATTGGGATCAATTATCTGGGACCTGCCCGTGCAGCCATGACCAATGTCATCCAGCCGATTCTGACGATCATCTTATCGACCATCATTTTTTCAGAAAAACTGGTCAGCTTCCAGTACCTGGGAGCGTTCCTTGTGATCATTAGTGTGGTTTTGATCCAGCTGCACAAAAAACAGCCCGTACCACTCACACCATCTGTCTCTGAATTACCCGGTGAATGAACGGATCAATAAGAACTAAAGGATGATAAATCAATGTCTGTAAAAAGAAAAATCTTAAGCATCATAAGCGGTTCCCTGCTGGCCCTCACAAGTGCACTTCTGGGCTTTTTCCTGGTTTCACTTATTTCTTCTCAACCGGTCGTCATGGTGCTCAGCATCCTGCTGATCACCATCTGTCCCTTTGCCGGTGGATTCCTGGCCGGCCTGGTCGCCCGTGAGGAACTTACTAAGATAGGTTTGATCAGCGGGCTCATCTCTGGTGCCCTTCTTGGCATTGCGGTCATCATCGTCACGGGATATTCTCTATCCAACTTACTGACAGTCGTTTTTATCATGATCATCTGGGGATTCTTGTCCCGGCTTGGGACAACTCTTTCACGCCCCAGGCTGAAAAAGTAAAAAAAGACACCCGGCTGGAGTGTCTTTTGTGATTAGCCCATCCCGATCAATTATTATCTGCTGCCCACCTGGCGGTTCCCAGGATCCCGGCATCGGTGCCCAGTGTGCCCTGGACGACTTCGATCTTGTCAATTGGTGCAACAAAAACACGCTCCCTGATGACTTTTCGTATCGGTTCAAGCAGCAGTTCACCTGCCGCAGCCACCCCGCCGCTGATCACGATACGGCTCGGACCGGTCGTGATGATCACATTGGCCACCGCAATTCCCAGGTAATACCCGGCAGATTCCCAGATATCCCTGGCCACCTTGTCACCGCTGAGCGCTGCATCGGCGATCAGTTTGGTGTCAATGACATTCAGGTCCCCGCCGCTCAGTTCGGCGATCTTTGTCGTCCACCCCTGTTCGACCGCCCGGACGCCCATGGTGGCGATCGCTGGACCGGACGCATAAGCCTCCAGGCAGCCGTTGTTGCCGCATCCGCATAGCGGACCATGGATCTCGACCGTCAGGTGGCCAAATTCGCCGGCCGTCCCACCGTTACTGAGCAGCAATTTCTTGTTGATGATCAAGCCCCCACCGATCCCGGTGCCGATGGCGAAACAGGCCATGTTATCCACGCCTTTTCCCGCGCCATAAGCCCACTCGCCATAGGTGATCGCCCGCACATCATTGAGCAAGGCAACCGGCAGGTTCAGTTTTTCTTCAAGTCTTGATTTGAGCGGCACATGCCGCCAGTTACCCGGTAAATTGGGCAGGAAAACGGTTTCGCCCTTCTCGAGGTCAAGCATTCCCGGTGCGCTCACCCCCACACCACCAATTTCAGAGCGCGAAATTTGCGTTTCACTGATTAAAAAGGAAATGACTTCAGCCATGCGGTTGATGACTGCATCGCTTCCCTCCCGCGATAGGGTTGGGATGGATTTTGAAAAGATGACCTGCCCGCTGTGTATGTTGACCAGGCCTGCTTTGATGTTTGTCCCACCCAGATCACAACCGATGAAATATTCCATTTTTTTATCCAGCTTTCCTTTGTTCGATGTGAATTATAGCTGAAGATTGTTGGCCATCCACTTGATATTTTGGGACAGTTTTTGAAAGCAAAGAACAATATATATACAGAAAAGGTCAGGCATTAATTCTGAGCAGCATCAAGGACTGACCGAAAAGATCTCACTCAGGAACACCTGCCGCTCATCAAGTGTCATCGGTCTCGGCTTGGCCCAATCTTCAAGCACAGCGGTCAGCAGTACTGTGCTGATGTACTTGCCGTCATAGAAAGTATGCCTTTGGATGAATTCGTTGCGTGTTTGGGTATAGTCGACGCCGTTGATCGTGACTGACATTTGATCGAAAAACAGGTTGCCCAACCCATAGTGCAGCAGTGCGCCATCCAGGATCTCCATTTCTTTTGGGCGGTGCGCCTGGCTGCCATTGACGATCACCGCACCAGCTTCTGCCATCCTGCGGAAGTCCGCCCTCATCTGGGAACTGGCATCGTTGGAGTAATCCTCATAATACTGGAATGTAACAATGGGCAGGTAACCGCCCTGGCGCAAACTTTGGATCGTGTCTACCATCCAGGTGAGATCCCCACACGGCGCGGCACCGCCTGAGGTGGATGTCGCCCAGGCAAAATCAGGGCCGGCAATGTTGCAGCCAATGAATGCCAGGTTATTGCCATGATGAGAGATCACGGCTGGCTGCATGGCATCCTCCAGGTTCATACCGCCCCCAAATGTGAGCATGCCGTGGGCATCATACATGGCAAGGGTTGCGTCAAAAGCATTCACATTGAATTTACGCGAAGCATCATTGTTATGATTTCCGGTTAATTCGATCACATCCGCGCCGACGTAGTCCAGCAGGCCAATGTAGTCGGGATGACTGCAAAATAACAGCGACGGGTCGTATGGGTCAGGATAAGGGCAGTTTTCAAAAAATGACACCTCATTGCTGATGTGGGTGACATCTGCAGAACTGAGCCAATCGCCGATATCCCTGGCCGGGTAAATAATGCCCTGTGTTTCCATCCGGTAAGCCGTTGCCCTGACAAGTGCCGTCACCCCGCTCATCACCAGGCTGGTCATCCTGGCCGGGTCGCGATTGGTTACCGGCAGGTTGGCTAAAAGTGCATCCAGGATTGCTTGGGATAACCTGTCAGCCGTTGCCGGTGATGTATGGAGTGTGTAATGACCCCTGAGAGAGTATTCCTGTATTGGAAAGTCATCGTCAAGGGGTGAAATGCCGTCTATTGATATCACCTTAAGCTCGGGCTGTAGCTTGTCAAATGGGATCAGCGCCCAGGTATCTGTGGAAAGAAAGTCGCTGATGTTCTCCGTATCATCCGGCAGAAGGTGAATTGTTGGGCTATGAACATCAGCGCCAGGAGGAACGCCCAACAACGCGACCAGGCTGGCGTGATCACGCTCATAGACCGCCAGTGCGCTCAAATGAGCGCCGGATCCCTGCGGGTTGCCCAACCATGCAGCCTGCAGATCAGTCAAAGTAACATCATCCTGGATGGTCTTGAACGGTGCGGCCAGGGTAAAAACCCATTCGATCTCTGCCAGGGCAACCTGGCCATCCGGTATGCGATCAGTTTTACCGAGGGTAATGACATTCTGACCGTCCCCCTGCGACCAGGTCATACCGGTGGGTGCTTGCGTGTTGTCCCAGATACCTCCTGGCACACCCGGTTCAATAAAAAAGGACAGGCCAGGTTCTGCAGGTAATGATGTGGGACTTTCCGAAGGGGAAGGCTCAGTTTCAACGGAGGGCATTGATCCTGTGGGTTCTAATATGGGATCTGGTGTAAAGGAGGATGGAATTTCAATGCCGGGCTGTGTTGCCGTAGGTGTTGACAGCATCCGGTCAGTCACAGCCGCCCCCCTGGCACAGGCGATAATGACGATGAGACAGGCAAAACTTAAAAGGACTGCTTTTTTATTGGGCTGCACGTTTCCAAATCCATCGATCTACTTTGTTTGATGAATTATATCGAAGATCGGTGCTTGAGAATAAATCAGACCCAAATATCACCCCCCTCAATTTATGTAGAACAAGGCAGGTGAACAGGAGATGGTCGGGCAGTGCAGCGGCCATAAAGAGAACGAGCGAAATATTAACCACCCTCACGCCCTTTGGGCTTCCTTATCCTTCGCCATTGGGCTCAGGATCTACGGCAGGGTGCTGCGCTAGTTTCGCATGTCACTGACTTCTCATGAAGTTTGCCCTTTCAGGGTGCTTCGCAATGTACCCCTGCCAGGAAAGAACTGGCACCTTCGGGATGCGCCTTGCCGCAGGTGCCAGATGCATTTCTGGCAAAGACGCTCGGGGTATCCCCGCACATGGAGACAGATTGCGAAACTGGCTGGTAGATCAAGTTCGCATTGTTCGCAACTTCGCTGCACAACTACCCACTGCGAAGATGGCACACGGGGCATCGCTGCACCAGGGGGTGCGTTGCGAAGATGATTGCTGTTCGGGAAGGTTGTGGTTGAGGGCAGATAAAAGGTCTCGGATGGTTGATAATCAATCCCTGCATAACCTAAAGCGCCTGAAACCCAACACCGAGTGTATGTGAAGCGGCAGACCTGGCGGTCAGACTTCGCACGAAGTTGAGCAGGAGACCTGACGGTCAGAACCCGCGCACGGTCAGGAGATCGGCAAGATCGAAGGCCTGCCCCCCTTCCGCTCCGCTTCGTAAAAAACAAAGACAAGTGCTTTCCTGCATTGGTCATACCACAGACATGACTTATAATAATAAGGTCATTGTGCCAGTCATAAAAAGGGTGTGTTATGTCAAAACAGATGATCCAGCATTATCGCGCAGAAGTCGAAAAGCTCATTCAATATGGCGGTTCAAGGAATGAAAGCGTTCTACGCAAAGCCTTCCAAGATCTTCTTGATCTATACGCCCGTTCCAAAAACTTGATGCTCATTCCCGAAGTTGAATTCATCACCACAAGGGGTCACAAAGTCTATCCAGATGGCACGCTGAAAGATGCGCTGCGACAGGATTGGGGCTATTGGGAGTCAAAGGACGAGAAGGATAATCTTGAAGAAGAGATAAAAGCCAAATTAGCCAAAGGTTACCCCACCTACAACATTCTTTTTGAAGACACCCACAGGGCTGTTCTTTATCAAAACAATGAAATCGCCATGACTGCCAACTTTGATAATGACAGGGCGCTGGATGAACTCCTTAGCCTGTTCGTTGGCTTTGAACCTAAAGAGGTCAGGGAATTTCATAAAGCCATTGAATTGTTTACCGCAGATGTTCCCAATCTGGCTCAAACCCTGAGAGAGATAATTGACGAGCAGCTAACCCAGAACCCGCCTTTTAATGAAAAACTGAATGCCTTTTTGGAGCTTTGCAAGAAATCCATTAACCCGAACGTCGAAATGGCAGATGTCCGGGAAATGATCATCCAGCATATTCTCACCGAAGACATCTTCATGCGTGTCTTTGACGAAGCGGATTTTCACCGTGAGAATGTCATCGCCAGGAATTTACAGGAAGTGGTCAATACCTTTTATACCGGCTCTTCCAAGCGCAACATTCATGACCGCATAGCCCATTATTATGAGACCATCAATGCAAAAGCGTCCCAGATATCCGATCATCACGAAAAACAGAAGTTCCTCAAGGCTTTGTATGAGAGCTTTTACCGGGCATACAACCCCAAGGCGGCTGACCGTCTGGGAGTCATCTATACCCCTGATGAGATCGTACGATTTATGGTCGAAGGTACGGATTACCTGCTTAATAAGCATTTTGGTAAGTCGCTGGGTGAACAATATGTCGAAATTCTCGATCCTGCAACCGGAACCGGCACGTTCATCACCGAAATTATTGAGTATTTACCATCTGGACAGCTTGAATACAAGTATGAGAATGAGCTACATTGTAATGAGGTGGCGATCCTGCCCTATTACATTGCCAACCTGAACATCGAATTCACCTACAAACAAAAATCCGGCAAATTCAAGGAATTTGAGAACATTCTCTTTGTCGATACCCTGGATAACATCGGTTTCAGCCGCAGTGATACCCACCAGTTGGATTTCTTTGGCATCTGGGATGAAAATGCCGAGAGGATCGGTCGCCAGAATTCAAAAAAGATTTCCGTTATCATCGGTAATCCTCCCTATAACGCCAACCAGCTTAATGAAAACGAGAACAACAAGAACCGTGAATACCCGGTGATCGATAAACGCATCAAAGAAACCTACATTGCCAACAGCACCGCTCAAAAGACCAAAATGTATGATATGTATGCGCGGTTTTTACGATGGGCTGGTGACAGGATAAATCAGAATGGAATTGTTGCTTTTGTGTCAAACAACTCTTTTCTGGATGCGAGAAGTTTTGACGGGTTCAGAAAGGTTGTTTCTCAGGAATTTAATGAAATTTATGTTATCAACCTTAAGGGAGATGCCCGAACTAGTGGAGAACGAAGAAGAAAAGAGGGTGGTAATGTGTTCAGCGACCAAATCAGGGTCGGTGTGGCAATATACTTTCTTGTAAAAAAGAAAGGGAACAAGGGTTTCAATATTCACTACAATGAAATTGGGGATTACAAAACCGGGATTGAGAAGCAGGAATACCTGGTTGAAAACAAGGTGTCAACCCTGAAATTCCGGGCAATAAAACCAGACAAGAGCAATAACTGGTTGAATCAACCTGAAAATAACTGGGATGAATTGATCCCCGTTGCATCAAAATCTGCGAAAGCATCAACTAAAAATGAAAATGTAATTTTTCGGTTCTTTTCGCTGGGAGTAGTAACTGCAAGAGATGAATGGGTTCACGATTTTTCTAAGAACGAGTTGGAAATTAAAATCAAGGATTTCATAAGTAAATATAACGCAAATGTAGAAAGATTATTTGGAACTGCAACAAAAGATAATGTTGCTGATAAAGTTACATCTGATATTAAATGGACAAGGGCTGTTAAGGCTGACTTGATTAAGGGGAAAAAATATTCTATTGTTTCTAAATTAATAATTGATACATTGTATAGGCCTTTTTTAATAAAGAAGCTTTATTATTCAAAAGAAATGAATGAAATGCAGTATCAGATGCCTAGAGTGTTCAAAGGCAATAATTTAGTTATCACTATATCAGGTACTAATAGTGCAAAACCCTTTGGAGTTTTAGTCACTGACAAGGTCTACAGTTATGATTTAATTGAAAAAACACAATGTCTACCTTTGTATGATTACAATAAAAAAGGTGAGCAAATTGATAATATTACCGATAAGTCACTTAAATTCTTCAGAGACAATTACAAAGACAAGAACATCACCAAATTGGATATCTTCCGTTATATATATGCCATATTTCATAATCCTCAATATAAAGGAGAATACCTCCTGAACCTGAAGCTGGAATTTCCAAGAATACCCCTTTATAAAGACTTCTGGCAGTGGGCTGGTTGGGGCAAGCAGTTGGTGGAATTGCATTTGGGTTTTGAGCAGGTGGATAAATATCCTTTGGTGAGAGAGGATAAAACCCAGGAGAATAAACAAAGAGCGATCACTCCAAAACTCAAAGCAATTAAGGACAAGGGAGTGATTGAGGTTGATTCGCTAACCACCCTTTCCGGGATTCCCCAAGAAGCCTGGGATTATAAGTTGGGCACATACACTGCTCTCGAATGGATCCTTGAAGGCTACAAAGAGAAGACCCCCAAAGACCCGACCATCCGGGAAAAATTCAATACCTACAAGTTTGCTGATCATAAAGAGCAGGTCATTGATCTGTTGATGCGCGTCTGTACGGTCAGTGTTGAAACGATGAAGATCATCAATCAAATGCCAAAGGAATAAGGAAAAAAATGACAGTTCAACGTTACTCTGTGAATCCACAACCGATCGAAGTATTGCTAAATTGGGTAAAAACTAATGAACTTGCCATACCCGAAATTCAACGTCCTTTTGTGTGGGAAGCCATAATGGTCAGAAATTTCTTGGATTCACTTTATAGGGGATTTCCTGTTGGATATCTCATTCTTTGGCGGAATCCGTCGATTAAACTAAAAGATGGTAGTCTCTCAGCGGGTAAAAGGATATTAATTGATGGTCAACAGCGTATTGTTTCTCTCGTTGCATCTTTACATGGCAGTGAAGTGATCAATAAAGATTATGAATCTGTCCGCATTCGAATTGCATTTAACCCAGTTGAGGAAAGATTTGAGGTAACCAATCCAGCAATTGAGAAAAATTCAATTTGGATTCCGGATATCTCAGAATTGTTTACCCCAGAGGCTTCAATAATTGAAATTGTCCATCAATATCATTCAAAAAACCCTGACCTAGAAATTAAGGACATAGAAAAGAAATTAACCAATCTACAAAAAATCATCAACAACCAGGTCGGAATTATTGAACTTTCCGAGAACCTGGATATTGATACAGTGACAACAATTTTTATCAGAGTTAATTCTGCAGGCGCTGAGCTCAGCCAGGCGGATTTTGCCATGTCAAAGATCGCTGCCAATGAAATTTATGGTGGGAATGTATTAAGAAAAGCCATCGATTACTTCTGTCATATGGCTGTGGTTCCTGAGTTTTACAGAACAATTGAAAGAAATGATAAAGATTTTATAAAAACCGAGTTTTATCCAAAAATGGCATGGCTAAAAGATGTAAAGGATGACCTTTATGATCCTTCCTACACAGATATGCTCAGAGTGGCTTTTACATCTGAGTTTGGCAGGGGAAGATTGCAAGACCTAGTTGCTTTACTATCTGGCAGAAACTTTGAAACGAAGCAATATGAAGATGAGATTGCTGAAGCGTCATTTAAAACACTCAAAGATGGAATCCTTAATTTCATGACTAAAACTAATTTTGACCGGGTAACTATGATCTTAAGATCTGCCGGTTTTATCACCAACAACCTCATAGGTGGTAAGAACACAGTCAATTTCGCATTTATTCTTTACTTATTAGCCCGCAAAGAAGGCATTTCGGCTGATGATATAGAACATGTGGTCAGGAAGTGGTTTATTATGTCTATGTTAACCGGCCGTTATTCTGGTTCACCGGAGACAGCAATAGATCAAGATGTCAGACAATTTAAAAGTTATGGAGTTTTAAATTATTCAAAATCAGTTTTTGATACATCAATGAATGATAGTTTCTGGACAGCTTTATTGCCACAGGAAATGGACACCTCTTCAGGTATCAGTCCCTATTTCCTCGTGTACCAGGCAGCCCAGGTAAAAAACAAAGACAAAGGGTTCTTATCTCAAAATATAGAGGTGTCTTCGCTGTTACTCAATCGCGCTGATGTTCATCATCTGTTTCCCAGGAATTATCTAAAGAAAAAAGGGTTACAGAGAGGGCAATATAATCAAATTGCGAATTATGCCATTGCCCAAAGTGAAATCAACATTGCAATAGGTGATAAAGCACCAAAAGTTTACTTTGCTGATTTATTAAACCAGGTGCATGGTGGTAAGAAAAGCTATGGTGGTATTCAAGACGAGACAGAATTAATAAGGAATTTGGAATCCCACTGCATCCCTGTAGATGTGTTTAATTCATTAGCTGATGATTATGACAAATTCCTGATCGAGAGACGGAAGTTAATGGCACTAAAGATAAGAGATTACTTTAATTTGTTGTAATTATTCATCGATAATTAACATCTCACTGATGTCGGTTTATATTTCTTTTTTCAATTCATACCAATGTCCTTTTGTAGAACTAGTTAAGACCAATGAACTTTTGAGTTAGGAAAAATTTTATTAAATGTAGTTGGTAGTGAGTACTGACATGATTCAGCATAGAGGTTCTTAATATGAATGAAAATGAAGATAAGTTATATCAATTTCTCAATAAAGCCTCATTTACTATAAATGGTGACAGCTACGAAAGAAATTTTGGGAATTTATTGTCAGAATCGTTTCCTAGTTGTGAGATATATTGGAAAAACTTTATCGTTCCATTAACTAATAGATTATTGGGGTATCCAAAAGTCTTTGAAAAGGATATTCATTTTCGAAAAAATATTGATCCCAATTTGGAGGATATTTCTCTCATACACTATTCTATTTTCTTTAATCTCATTTATGCCTATTGTCACTTGGCTAACCCCATTCTGTCATCTCTTGAAGATTTTTATGTTCACCTTTCATGTGTTTATGATCTTGTAGATACTTTTCTCGAAAAAAACTATATGCTGATATTAAATTGCAGAGGTGAAAAATCTGAATTGCTTCAACCACTTTCTAAAGATGCTTTCTTAGAAATGTCTGCAAAATGGTATGACAATCAATATGCAAAGGTTTATGAAAATTATCTCTCAAGGGGAAAATTCATGTCAATGAAACTTCCATCCCGTCAATTGCTAGTTAAGGAATTTATAGAAGATTACCTTTCACAAGAAAAGTTATGGAATGAATACAAAAATCATTCAACTTCGATTAGGGAATTTCGTAATGTGATAGTTCATGATGTCCAAATTGGTAGATTAAATATTAATGGAAATGTATTTATTCCAAAACCACTATGTATTCAAAAATATCGTACATTAAGGAACATTCAAAAAGCATTGGAAAATATTCAAACTCTGCAAAATGACTTTTCAGAAGTACTTTATCAGTTAAATGATGACCTTCAGAAAACCCAAATAATCTTAAATAATATATGGAATGTTCTTATTCCTGAATTAAATATTGAACTATTTCACAATGAACGAAAAAACTTACGTGTTGCCTATAATCTAAATTCCTTTGTTTAGATTGAAATTCATAATTTATAAGCTTACCAGTGGAACTATATCCCCCCCTTTCACTTCACCACCTCCGGATACTCATCCAAAGTTATTTAAAATTTATCGCTGACCCATAATCTCTCCCTCTACAAGGTTGGATTCTTTTGCTTGCAATTATCCACATCCGCAAGTCTACCTATACGCAACAATACTTTTGCGAAAAACAAAATTTGTTGCGAATGATGCAAAAGACGATACAAGCTGCGAACATTGTGAAAGGCACGAAAGTTATTTTCGTAGGGTGGTTCGGTGACCCACCATCTCCCAGCCTTTCACCAGTCCCTTCTTTAGTCAGTCATTCTGAGCACAGCGAAGAATCTTAGCTGCCCTTATCCAGAAAGATCCTTCGCGTTGCTCAGGATGACAGGATCTGCTCAATCTATAAAAACATCTATACGCAACTATCCGTTTACGAAAGACAAAAAGTGTTGTGAAATTTGCAAAAGACGTTTGACCCACCATCCCCCCTGGCCGTCATTGCGAGACCCTCGAAGAGGGTCGTCACCTGCAACGCACGCAGTGCGGTGCAAGTGGGCAATCTGGTTTTCAAACATCAGACTGCCGCGCTTCGCTCGCAGTGTCGGGAATCATGGGCTCGGATGGATTCGAATAGCATCCCCTTCCGGGGACCATCAAACAACTTAAGTTTTAAAAGAAAAGTGGGCCCGGATGGATTCGAACCATCAACCAAGCGGTTATGAGCCGCCTGCTCTGCCACTGAGCTACGGGCCCGCAGGTGCTTAATATTACCATAAACATCCCGGCAGTGAATAATTTTCTTTGCCTGGAATTAAGAACGCAGGCTTCTGCAGCCTGCGTTCAGTTTTTTGAATTGAGAAATTCCTATTTCTGCATCTTTGCCCAGCTATCCACCAGCGAGATGGTACGGTTGAAAACCAGGTGAGCGGGCAGGCAATCCACCATGTCCGGGCAGAAGTAACCATTGCGCATGAACTGGAAGCTTTCACCGGCTTTCACATTCACCAGCTCCGGCTCCAGCTTGCATCCACTCAGGATCTCCAGCGAATTGGGATTGATGTTGTCGGTGAAATCCCGGTCGGGTTCAACTTCGCTGACCTCAAGACTGTATTCGTCCACCTCTTCATCCTCTGCGACATCATAAGGATTGGGCTTTGTGAAAAGGGTGTCGTAGAGCCTTACTTCGGCGTCAATTGCGTGTTTTGCCGAGACCCAATGGATGGTGCCTTTGACCTTTCGCCCATCCGCAGACATGCCGCCCCGTGACTGGGGATCGTATGTGCAGTGCAATTCGACCACCCTGCCGGAATCATCCTTGACAATCCTTTGGCAGGTGATGTAATAGGCATTCATCAGGCGCACTTCCTGCCCGGGTGCCAGGCGGTAATACTTGGCCGGGGGCTCTTCCATGAAATCTTCCTGCTCGATGTAAAGTACCCGCGAAAAAGGCACCTTGCGGCTGGTCTTACACTCCGGGTCCTGCGGGAAATCCGACACCTCGAATTCCTCTTCCAGATCTTCAGGGTAATTGTCAAGGATCACCTTGAGCGGCCGCAATACAGCCATCCTGCGGGGTGAACGGAGGTTCAGGTCATCCCTGAGCACATGCTCCAGCAATTCCATATCCACAATGCTGTTGTTTTTTGCCACCCCCACAACATCGACGAACTTCCTGATCGCTGCGGGTGTGTAGCCCCGCCTTTGCATACCCGCCAGGGTCGGCATGCGCGGGTCATCCCAACCCCTGACGAACTTTTCCTTCACCAGCTTGAGCAGTTTGCGCTTGCTCATCACCGTGTAGGTAACGTTCAGGCGGGCAAATTCGATCTGCTGCGGCAGGAAAATTCCCAGTTCTTTGAGGTACCACTCATACAGCGGACGGCGGTCCTCAAATTCGAGGGTGCAGATCGAGTGGGTGATCTTTTCAATGGAATCAGAGATGGGATGGGCAAAGTCATAGATCGGGTAGATACACCAGGCATCGCCGGTGCGATGGTGCCTGGTGTGCAGGATGCGATAGATCACCGGGTCACGCATGGTGATATTGGGCGATGCCATGTCGATCTTTGCGCGCAATGTGCAATAACCATCCGGGAATTCCCCGGCGCGCATGCGTTGGAAGAGATCCAGGCTTTCCTCTACAGGGCGGTTGCGATAGGGGCTTTCCTTGCCCGGTTTGGTAAACGAACCCTTGTATTCTTTTAACTCCTGGGAGGTCAGGTTGCACACATAGGCCTTGCCCATTTTGATCAGTTCGACAGCATACTGGTACATTTGCTCGAAGTAATCAGAGGCGTAGTACTCGCGGTCTCCCCAATCAAAACCCAGCCACTTGATATTGGCTTTGATCGAATCCACATATTCCACATCTTCCTTGGAGGGGTTGGTGTCATCAAATCGCAGGTTGGTCAGGCCGCCATAATCCTCGGCAATGCCAAAATCCAGGCAGATCGCTTTGGCATGCCCGATATGCAGGTAACCATTGGGTTCTGGTGGAAAGCGCGTATGCATCCTTCCGCCAAATCTGCCGCTGCGGTTGTGTTCTTCGACCATGTCGCGGATAAAGTTCGTTTTTTCTTCCGATTCGTTCATCTTTGGTCCCTGCTTTCTTGAATAATTGGCAGACATTATAACACTTCCCTATATGCAATAAAAAGCCCTGCTTTTCACAGGGCTTTAACCATAAAGATGTCAGCTATTGCTTTGATGCAATGGCAACCGCCCTGGCGATGGAGACAATTTCTGCCAGGTTATCGCTCTTTGCACTGCCGCTGAATTCTTGTGCGCCCAATATATTCCATGACATTTGTTGGGCAAATTGCTCAAATACCTGTTTTGCGCCGCCACTCCAGGCAAAACTGCCAAAGTACCCGGCGACCTTGTTGTTCACCCCTTTGATCGCTGCCATGTTGAGTGCATTGACCATCGGCGGGAACATCTTTCTTTCATAGGTCGGGCAAGCCACCAGAACGCCCCTTTTTGTCCATAATGAAGGTAATATAAACGACACCTCGGTATTGCCTACATTGAAGACTTCCAGTGGAACGCCTTCATTTGCAATGGCTTCAGCGGCGTAATTCACGGCATGTTCTGTATTGCGGTACATCGTGCCATAAAGCAGTGTCACACCGGGTTCTGCAGGCTCACTGCCGTATGCGGCCCAACGCTGATAAAGCTGAATAATGCGGGCGGGATTTTTCCGCCAGATCAAACCATGTGAAGGCGCGACCACCTCAATCGGCAGGTCTTTCAGCTTTTCAATGGCGCTGATCACATGTTTGCTGAATGCCGCAATGATGTTGGTGTAGTAACGCAAAGCTTCATTTTCATAATAACTGAGGTTCAGGCAGGTATCATCGAACAGCGACCCATCCAGGGCACCATAAGAACCAAATGCATCACATGAAAACAGCACCTTCTCACTGAGGTCGTACGTGACCATCGTCTCGGGCCAGTGCACCATGGGTGTGTACACGAATTGGAGCGTGTGATTCCCCAGGTTGAGCGTTTGACCGCTCGAAATGACCTCGGTATTTTCGGTTATCCCGTAAAAATCCCTGATCATCTGGATGGCCTTGGGCATGCCGAGGAACCTGGCTTTAGGTGCCAGTTCGCAAACCCGCAAAAGCGCACCCGAGTGATCGGGCTCCATGTGGTTGACGATCACGTAGTCAATGTCTGACGGATCGATCAACTCCCTGATCTGCTGGATAAAATCATCGGTAAAAGTCTCTTTTGAGAGGTCGATGACGGCATTTTTCTGATCCTTGATCAGGTAAGAGTTATATGACACCCCCTGGTGTTGTATCGGCCAGAGGCCTTCAAACAATTCGGTCGACCGGTCATTGATCCCGGCCCAAAAAATGCCGGGACGGATCTCTACAGGATGCATATGGCTCTCCTACATGCCTAATATCTTATGTAATTCAGGCAAATGACCTGCGCTGCCCAGGTATACGTTTTTCTGTTCGATAAATTTTGCATACTCGGACATGAAGATCTTGCCCGGATCACGCAGATCAAACTTTTCGGGATGGTCCCTGAAGAATTCCCTGTGCACGCGGGTCCAGACCAGCCGGCCATCTGTATCGATGTTGATCTTGGTAACGCCCAATTTGGCTGCCTGGGCAAACTGGGTTGCATCCACACCCTTGGCACCCAGCAGTTTGCCTCCTGCCGCATTGATGCGCTCAACCTCTTCCTGGGGAACGGAACTGGAACCATGCATCACCAGCGGGAATCCGGGCAGGCGGTTCTGGATCTCGCGCAAGACCTCAAAATGCAGTGATTGTGTCCCGGAGAATTTAAAAGCACCATGCGAGGTGCCAATGGCAACTGCCAGTGAATCACAACCGGAACGTTCAACGAATTCCCGGGCCTGGTTGGGGTCGGTCAGCTTGGCTGCAGATTCTTCCACCTTGACATGCTCTTCAACGCCGCCCAACTGACCCAGCTCAGCTTCGACAACGATCCCTTTGGCATGAGCGGCATCAACGACCCGCCGGGTGGTCGCGATATTTGCTTCAAACGGCAGGTGACTGGCATCGATCATCACCGAACTGTAAAAACCGGAGTTGATGCAGTCATAGCAGGTCTCCTCATCGCCATGGTCGAGGTGAACCGCAAAAACTGCCGTTGGAAATACCTGGTCAGCCGCGCGGATCAAACCCTCAAGCATCAATTTATCAGTGAAAGACCTGGCACCCTTGCTGATCTGGATGATGAACGGTGCCTGGGATTGCAGACTGCCCCTGAACAAGCCCATTGTCTGTTCAAGGTTGTTGATGTTAAAAGCACCAATGGCATACTTGCCGTAGGCTGCTTCAAATAGTTTTTTGGTTGTAACGATCATTTTGTCTCCTGGAATTGGTGAATTTTTGTTTAGTTGCTATTAATAGTATTGACCTTATTATACCCAACTTGAGATAAATAATATCTTTGCGTAATGTTTTTATAAGCTTTTCAGGGTGGCTCAAGCACAGAGCCAGTAATTTTTGACCTAACCCGGTTTTGCCTGGCCGGCCTCAAGCTTTGGTTTCCACAACAGCATCATCACAACCGCGATCAATGCCATCACACCGCCGAAAAAGAAGGGCGCTGAGGGGCCAAAACCAGCCCAGCTGCCAACCCCACTCCACAAAAAGCCGGCGATCAGGGATGGCAGGAAGACACTCACCCCCGATTATGCAGTACTCCCAACAATGCCAATGACATTGACCTTGACGCCAGGGTAATCTGCCGGGGAAAGTGGCACCTGGTCGATCAGGTTACCGCTGTTATGTTGTTCATCCTGGCGCCTGATTAGTGTAACTTGATCAATAAAAGGTCTATAACCTACACAATATGTAAACAATTTCTTCATGGAACCTGGCTACAATGATCTCATGGAAAAAGGAATGATCGATAAGACTGTTTTGATCACCGGTGCATCTGACGGCATCGGCAAGCAGTGTGCCGTTCAACTCGCCGGTTTGGGCGCAAAGGTCTTCGTTCATGGGCGAAACGTCGCCAAAACCCAGAATGCCTGCGATGAAGTTATTGCCTTAACCGGCAACCCCAGGGTCGAAACAGTCATTGCGGATCTACGTTCATTACAACAGGTACAGGCTTTAGCCGCCAAGGTAAAGGGTCTTACCGGGAGGTTGGACGTCCTGGTCAACAATGCCGGCATCTTCATGAACAAACGCCGCTTGACCAATGATGGGTTGGAAACGACATTCGAGGTCAATTACCTGGCGCATTTTTACCTGACCAACCTCCTGATGGATCTGCTGAAAGATAGCGCCCCGTCACGGGTCATCAATGTGAGCTCGGTGGGGCATAAACTGGTCTATTTGAACCTGAGAGACCTGCAAGGAAAATATTTCTTTTGGAATTGGGTTGCCTACTGCCGCTCCAAGTTATTGAACCTGATGTTTACCTTCGAACTTGCCGAGCGCCTCAAGGGCTCAGGAGTGGTGGCGAATGCCGTTCATCCCGGTGTGGTCTCAACCAATGTGCTGAAGAACGCCAGGCTCCTTTCGAACATGACACCAGAAGATGGCGCGAGATCCATTGTGCAGCTGGCATCGTCTTCTGAACTTGAATCTGTTTCAGGTAAATATTTTAACCGCCTTAAACCAGGCAAAGCAAGCCCGTTTGCTGAAAAAGCTGATCTGCGGAAAAAGATCTGGGATCTTAGTTGGCAATTGTGCAGGACTGCTGTATCCAGCGCAAGGTCATAATCACCCCATTAAACTCATTTGAAAACCTGCCACGATCTGCCAGTTCCCGGTTAAAATCAAGTACATGGGTACACAGCAAGAGCTACCAGGCAATCACGAGATACGAATTTGGCGGAAGCCTTATATCCTGCTCATATTGATGGCATTTGTGTTGTTTTGCCTCCCTTCATGCGATCTGCTGGTCAAAAGCACCCAACCGGTCGACACAGCGACGCCAACCCAAACCAACACCCCGACCCTCACGCCAACTGATACCCCCACTGCCGAGCCATCCCCAACACCCACCATAACCGTCATATCCCCCTCACCCTCCCCGACTTATGACCTTAACAACAATACTCCCGGGTATAACCCGCTGACCGGGCTGGTCGTGGAAGATCCGCAGTTGTTGGAGCGGCGCCCGGTGATGATCAAGGTTTCCAACTGGCCGCGCCTCGGCAGGCCGCATGCCGGGCTATCAAGCGCTGACATCGTATTTGAATACTATATCGGCGCTTACATGAACCGTTTCCTGGCGATCTATTACGGGAATGATGCCCAAAATATCGGCCCTGTGCGCTCCGGACGGTTGGTGGATGCCCAGTTGGCTCAACTTTACCAGGGAGTGATGGCTTATGGAGATGCGGATCCAACTGTCGACCGCGTTCTGGTGGATATCCTGGGCGAACGGGCACTGCCATTTCACATTTTGCCCTGCCCGGCGATGTGTGGTGAAGCGACGCACAGTGCCACAGGTGTTTTTGCCAACTCAACAGAACTGACCCGCTATGTGATCAACCAGGGTATTGATAACAGCAAGCCTGACCTGCGCGCCATGGTCTTCCGTCCGGAAGCACAGCCCGGTGATGAGATGGGGACTCTTGTGAGTTTCGTTTATGCAGATTTCAGCCTGACAGAATGGCGCTACGACCCAACCTCCGCCACTTATCTTCTCTGGCAGGATTCTGAAATGGATAATGGCAGGATCACCAAAGCCCCAACCATCGACCGCAACACCGGCGAACCTTTGAGCTTTGAAAATATTGTCATCATATTTACCAACTACATTGAACATACACCCAGCATGCATGATATCGAGGTTGCCTCTTCAAGCACCTATCCATCCGCCCTTTTTTTCCGTGATGGAAAAATGACCTATGGCACCTGGCATGCACCCAACGCAGACCGTCCCCTGGTGTTTCAGAATAACAAAGGCGAATTCTTTCCTTTCAAACCCGGCAAGACCTGGATCATTTTGGCCGGCAACCATACCACGACCGAGCAGGTAAAACCGGGCGAATGGGATTTTTACTTTGCCATTCCCTGATCGCAAAGTTAGAACAATCTACTTTTCTTGAAACCTTAGCGCGCGCATGCCATTGAGCGTGACCAACAGCGAAACGCCCATGTCCGCCAGCACCGCAACCCAAAGCGGTGTCAGACCCATTAAAGCCAGCATAGCCACGAAAAATTTCACCGAAAGACTGAAGGCAATATTCTGTTTGATAAGCCTGGTGGAGAACCTGGACAGGCGGATTGCAAATGGTATCCTCGAAAGGTCATCATTCAACAAAACAACATCCGCTGTTTCAAGCACCTGCCCATTGCTGGCACCATTTAATGCCATCCCCACCCCGGATGCAGCCATCGCCGGGCTGTCATTGATGCCATCACCCACCATGGCAACATCCTGATACCTGCTGATCAGATCTTTGATGATCGAAAGTTTATCCTTGGGCAGCAATGATGCCCGGATTTCATCAACCTTCAGGCTGTTGGCAACATTCTGGGCAACCATGGGGTTATCCCCGGTCAGCATGATCGTTTTGATGTCCATTTTGCGCAGTGCGTCGACCACCCGGATGCTCTCAGGCCGCACTTCATCCGCAACGCTGATGAAACCTCGAACCTTGTTGCCATCGCAGATCAACATGGTCGTCTGACCATCATCCTCTGCATTCCTGACCCACTCAACCACTTTTTCAGGCGTCTGGTGGTCTGCGCGGAACAGGGCAAGGCTGCCGATGGTGGCAGTCTGCCCGTTGACTTCGCCCATGATCCCGCGTCCGTTCAGGGTTTCAAGGTTTTGTGCGGCAGGGTAACGGTCAATCACGCCTTCTCTTTCCCCGGCAGCCAGTATTGCCGTTCTTAATGGGTGGGAACTGTGTTTTTCCAGGGCACAGGCGATGGCCAGCATGTCCTGGCATGCGGCGCAGTCTTCGTTACCAACACAATCCACAGCCCGCACCTGGGTGACAACTGGTTTTCCCCTGGTCAGCGTCCCGGTCTTATCAAAAGCTACCAGCTTTACCCTCGCCAGTTTTTCGATAAATATGCCGCCCTTGAAAACCACCCCGGATCGCGCAGCCCGGATCAGGCTGCTGATGATCGTCACCGGTGTGCTGATCACCAGGGCGCAGGGGCACCCGATAACCAGGAGGGACAAGGCACGGTGCAGCCAGCCATATTGATCGCCGATGTTCAACAATGGCTGACCAAAGAAAAGCGGTGGGATAATGGCCAAGAGCAATGCCAGGACGACGATCGCCGGGGTGTAATACCTGGCAAACTGATCGATGAATTTGTGACTCTTGGCCTTGACTGCCTGGGCTTCGGTCACCAGGTTGATGATCTGCTGGATGGTGGTGTCTTCTGCTTTGTTGCTGACCTGTACGAGCAGGGTACTTTGACCATTGACCGTCCCCGAAAACACCTTATCGCCAATTTCCTTGCGGATCAATTGGCTTTCGCCTGTGATGGGTGCCTGGTTGACCTCGGATACCCCATCCACAACGATCCCATCCAGGGGGATGCGCTCGCCAGCCCGGACCAGGATCCTGTCCCCGATATTGATATCTGCCACAGGGGTCTCTTTTTCGCTGTCCGCACCAACCACCAACGCCGTTTGTGGCGCCAGCTCCGTAAATTCTTTTAACACCTTTCGCACCCGGTCATTGCTGTAGCCTTCGATCGCTTCTGACAGCGAAAATAAAACCAGCATGATGATCGCTTCGATTGGTTCACCAATGATCACGGCACCCACAGCCGCAATACTCATCAGGAAATTGATATTCAATGACCTGCTGCTGACAAGCCCTTTAAATGCACTCTGAAAAACCGGGTAACCAGCGATCACCAGGGCCAACAGCTGGACTGCCAGGATGACCCATTTGTCTGGATCCCATAATTCCAGCAACAACGACAACAAAAGCAATCCGATCCCCACCAAGACCAGCTTCAGTTCAGACCGCGTTTTCAGAAACTCCCAAAAGGATGAGAAACCTTTGTTTGTCTGGGTCTTCCTGAGTGGATTTTCTTCTGCCTTCACCCGGTAACCAAGGTTCTGGATGCGGCGGTAGACACTGGCAAGGTCAAACTCTCCTTCCACTGACAGGGTACCCTGGAGAAAATTAATGTGTACATCTTTCACCCCAGTTTCCCTGGCAATGTCCAGCTCCAACACTTTAGCACAATCCGGGCAGTCCAACCCCTCCACCATTATGTTTGTTATTTTACTCACTATTTACCCTTCACTGTTTTCTCGTTGTATGTTCGATGTGCTCCAGCGTCCTTTGGAAAAGATCCCCGATATGCTCATCATCGATGTGATAATAAATGGTCTGCCCGTCCCGCCGTGTGGAAACAAACCCCAGGTCGCGCAATATTCTTAACTGGTGCGAGACAGCACTTTGACTCATGCCCACCTTTTCTGCCAGTGTGCTGACACAAGTTTCACCCTCAAAAAGAATTGAAAGCAATCTTAGACGCGTTGGATCCGCCAAACCTTTAAATATGTCAGCCATTCGTTGAGCGGTGCTTATGGGTATTAATGCACTTGAGTATGAGGTTCCTTTTTCGTCCATCATGTCATTTATTCTACTTGTTTATATGAGCATATATTCATATTATATTACAGATGCCAGGACCCTGCAAGGGTTTAAATGCTTTGGTTAATCAAGATTTGCCAGTGTAAAAGCCCACAGATCAGCTGATTCTTCGATCAGCTTGGCGGTTGGCTTGCCAACCCCATGGCCTGCCCGGGTATCAATACGGATCAGGATTGGCGCATCACCCGCCTGGGCATGTTGCATGGCAGCTGCAAACTTATAGCTATGCGCAGGATATACCCGGTCATCATGGTCGCCAGTGGTGATCATTGTTGGTGGATAAAAAGACCCGGGTTTTATGTTATGGTAGGGCGAATAAGCATAAAGTGCTTTAAAGTCTTGAGGGTCGTCCGGCGACCCGTAATCAGATACCCACGCCCAACCAATGGTGAACTTGTGAAAACGCAGCATGTCCATGACACCGACAGTCGGCATGCAGACACCAAACAGGTCGGGGCGCTGTGTCATTACTGCGCCGATCAATAAACCGCCATTGCTTCGCCCCCCAATGGCAAGTTTTCCATGCCGCGTATATTTGTTATGAATCAGCCACTCAGTAGCAGAGATAAAGTCATCGAACACATTCTGTTTGCTGGCTTTCATTCCCGCCTGGTGCCACGCTTCGCCATATTCACCGCCGCCCCTCAAATGCACCTGGGCATAGACACCGCCCATTTCCATCCACACCAGGATGGGTACTTTGAACATCACTGGTAACGGAAAATTAAATCCACCATAACCAAAAAGGTAGGTTGGCAGATCGCCATTATTCTTTAATCCCTTTTTGTGGCTGATGAACATGGGTACCCGGGTGCCATCTTTGCTTGTAATAAAAACCTGCTCTGTGGTAAATAGTTCAGGGTCAAATACCAGTTTGGGATTTTTGAAAAGCTCACTGGTTTGCTTTTGAATATCGAAGCGATAGACCCGGGTCGGTGTGGTGGTATCGGTGTAAGAATAGAACGTTTCCTTTGCCTCTTGCCTGCCATGGAATCCGGTGACCGTACCCAACCCATACAGGTCAACCATGCCTGCAAATTTTCCAGTCACATCAAATATCTTTACCTGGTTTACCGCATCATGCAAAACGGTGCAGATGAATTTGCCACCGACCAGGTCAACACTTTGTAAAGCATCCTTTCCTTCAGGAATGATCTCCTGCCAGTTTTCCGGTTCCGGTCTGGTGATGTCAATCGCGACCACCCTTCGCAAAGGTGCACCTTTCGTTGTCAGGAAATAAAAGGTTGTGCCACTATTTGCCACCAAGTGGTACTCAGCATCAAATTGATCAAGCAATTCGATGACTTCAGCCCCAGGTCTGGTCAGGTCCTTATAGAAAATCCCCACCTCTTCTTGTGTCCCCACCCACACATAGATCACCAGGTACTTCCCATCTTGTGTAACCTCACCCCCAAAGCCCCATTCCTTATGGTCCGGTCGCTCATAGATCAGCTGGTCATCACCCTGTTGAGTACCCAGCTTGTGATAATACAGTTTTTGAAAGTAATTGGTCTTTTTTAATAGGTCGCCTTCACCCGGGGCATCATACCTGCTGTAGTAGAATCCTTCATCTTTTGCATCCCAGGCAGCATCCGAGAACTTGACCCACTTGAGGTGATCCTGAAGATCAATACCCTCATCCACACTACGCACAAACCACTCCTGCCAATCTGAACCGGCCTCGGATATGCCATAGGCCAGGAATTTGCCGTTATTACTGATCGCAGCACCAGTCAGTGCCTTGGTGCCATCTTCAGAAAGCTTGTTGGGATCAAGCAGGCACATGGATTCACCATCCAAACCAGTCATCCAATAGAGTACATCCTGGTTTTCCAAGCCAGTGTTGTAAGTATAGAAATACCTTCCTGCATGCGCTTCAGGGATACCAAATTTTTCATAATCCCACAACTCGGTCATGCGCTGCCTGATCTCATTGCGCTTCGGCACCTTTTCCAGGTATGCCTGGGTTAGTTTGTTCTGTTCTTCGATCCAGAGACGGGTTTCTGCTGAGTCTATATCCTCCATCCAACGATACGGATCAGCGATATCTTGTCCATGTAATAAATCGACATGGTCTATGCGTCGGGCGGCCGGGTATTTGATCTCCATTTTTTCTCCTGATTGACCTTAATTTGATTTTCCCTGGTAATTGGCAATATATTCCATCACTGCAGCTGTGAGGCGGGCATCATCCACAGCATGGTGAGAATTTGGAAGTGCAATTTGACAATTTCGGCCTGCCTGCTCCAACTTTTGCAGGCGGTAACCATTGGATCTTGGATTCCAATCCCCATAAAACGCGGCATACATGCGCATCGCACAAAAAGCTTTGCGGTTATCGAAATTCCAGACCCCACAGCAATGATTGTGGGTCTGTTTGAGCAAGCGCAGGTCAAATTCAGCATTATATATACCCACAATGCGGTTTTTAAGCACCTGGTCGACCTTCTCCCAGATATCCTTCCAGGTCGGAGCATCTGCAACCATTTCATCTGTGATGCCATTAATCGCACTGGATTCTTTGGGTATAGGCTTGTTTGGATTGACCAACGATTCAAAGACAAGATCTCCCTTTGCATCCACGATTCCAATCTCAATAACCACATCATCAGGCCCAAAACCGGTGGTTTCCGTATCCAGATACAATGGGTCCAGGGCTCTTATCTGCTTTGCCCTTTCGATTACTTTTGGACTTGCAACTGGAAATAACATGGTTGTCTGGCTCCTCCAAGTTTTCAGTTATTATAACTTAGGGACCAATCAATAACCTTTTATTCTCAATTCTTTAGCAATTGAGCAGCCTTTTCCCAAATTTGATCAAACATAGCCTTTGTTAATCTGCCTGTTTGTGTATTCTGGCGACTGGGATGATATGAACAGAGCACCCACAACCCATTTTCCCCTATCTGGTGCAATGAGCCATGGCTAAATCCGTCCTTAGGCAGGAGACCATTGAAAAGTGTCCTGATCCCGTCATATGCGATTCTTCCTAAAACGACAAAACCCTGCAGGTTGTCCAACAAGGAAATCTCTTCTGCCAACCATGGAAGGCAGGTGGTAATTTCACTTTGGTCCGGCTTGTTTCCAGGAGGCGCACAGCGGCAGACCGCACTGATGAAGACATCCTTGAGCTCGAGACCATCATTATTGGCATGAGCAGTGGGCTGGTTGGCAAAATTTGCTTTAAAAAGGGCCGGGTATAAAAAGTCACCCGATGCGTCCCCGGTGAACATCCTACCTGTGCGATTTGATCCATGCGCTCCAGGTGCCAAGCCGACAATGAGGATACGGGCTTTGTGATCACCAAACCCGGGAACCGGCCTGCCCCAGTAAGGCTGGTCAAGAAATGCTTTGCGCCTGGTTTGGGCAACGCTTTCGCGCCAGGTTACCAGGCGGGGACATGACCGGCATTCAAGAAGCGCTGCATTTAATTGGTCAAAGTTTCTTTTCATCAAGAATCTGGATAAGTCTCTTCGTTGTAATAGTAGGAACAAGTATAAATCATCAACCGGATGAAAAAAAGAGCTGCCAAATGCTTGGCAGCTCTTTTTGTGGTGAATGATTTATCGCTTGATGGCTGCCCAGCCGGCATATTTCCCAGTTTCAGCCAATTCTGCTTCTATGCGCAACAACTGGTTGTATTTGGCAACCCGATCAGAGCGGGCAGGCGCACCAGTCTTGATCTGTCCCATATTCATAGCGACAGCCAGATCGGCGATCGTGGTATCTTCCGTTTCACCAGAACGGTGAGAGGTGACCGCTCGCCAGCCATGATTCTGTACCATGCTGACAGCCTGCATCGTCTCAGTGAGCGAGCCAATCTGGTTCAATTTGACCAGCAGTGCATTACAGGCATTTTCTTCAATCGCCCTCGCAATACGTTGTGGATTGGTCACCAGGAGGTCATCGCCTACGATCTGGACTTTATCACCCACCAGGGCGGTAAAGTTTTTCCATCCGTCCCAGTCATCCTGAGCAAACCCATCCTCAAGCGAAACGATGGGGTACTTGCGGGTCCAGTCCGCCCAGAATTCAACCATCTGGTCACTGGTCAGTTTTCGACCTTCTTTACGTAAATTGTAAAGTCTGGTATCTTCTTCAAAGAATTCTGAAGCTGCCGGGTCAAGTGCGATTGCCACTTCCTGGCCTATACCTGCCTTAAAACCAGCTTTGGCGATGGCTTCGAGGATCAACTCAATCGCTTCCTCGTTTGCTTTTAATGCTGGTGCAAAACCACCCTCATCGCCGACCAACGTTGCATATCCCTTGGATTTTAGAACAGACTTTAATGACTGGTATATCTCAGCACCCCACTGGAGACCTTCCGCGAAGGTGCCTGCTCCAAATGGCATCACCATGAATTCCTGGGCATCCGTGGACTGCCAGCCAGTGTGAACCCCACCATTCAAAATGTTCATCATTGGTACAGGCAGGACATGAGCATATACTCCGCCAAGATATCGATAAAGAGGCAAGCCAACAGAGTTTGCTGCCGCTTTGGCAATTGCCAGGCCTGTGCCCAGGATGGCATTGGCACCCAACTTTGATTTATTGGGTGTGCCGTCGAGTTCAAGCATCACCATGTCGATCGCTTTTTGTTCTGTTGCATCCCAGCCAAGCAGTTCTTCTGCGATTTCGTTATTGACATGCTCAACCGCTTTCAAAACACCTTTACCGCCATAACGTTTTTTGTCGCCGTCACGCAGTTCAAGTGCTTCATGCACACCGGTGGATGCGCCGGATGGTACCGCCGCCCTCCCCCAGCTTCCATCGCCCAGGATAACTTCGACTTCAAGCGTTGGGTTGCCACGTGAATCGAGAATTTCCAGTCCTGATATGTATTCAATAGTTGTATCCATAGTATTACCTTTCTTATAAAAAATCGATTAAGTATAACCCAAGACCTGTTGTTCAGTCGAGGATTATTGATCCAACGGGATAATATCGCCATCAATCCCGGCATGGTCACAGACCGCAGCAATAAAACTGCTGAACAGGGGATGTGGTTTATTGGGACGAGACAGGAATTCCGGGTGGAATTGACAGCCTAACATAAAGGGATGATCCTTGATCTCGGCAATTTCGACCAGACGATTGTCTGGAGAAACCCCCGAAAAGACCATGCCAAATTTCTGCAACACCTCACGGTATGCATTATTGACTTCAAAACGGTGCCTGTGCCGCTCTTCGATCAGGTCAATCTTGTAGGCGTCCGCTGCTTTCGAGCCTTTTACAAGGTGGCAGGGATAGAGTCCCAGGCGCATCGTCCCCCCCATATTGGTCACATCATATTGATCCGGCATGAGGTCGATCACCGGATGCGGGGTTACTGTGTCAAACTCTGATGAGTTCACCTTTTCATCCCCCAGTGCAACTCTTCCTGCTTCAATCACCATCACCTGCAAGCCCAGGCACAAACCAAGGTATGGTACATTTTGTGATCTGGCATACCTGGCAGCGGCAATTTTCCCCTCGATCCCGCGACTTCCAAACCCACCCGGGACAAGGATGCCATCCACCCCATGCAATTTCTCCAAACCGCCATCTTTTTCAAGGTCTGTGGCTTGAACCCACTGGATATGCACATCCACACCCTGGTGCAAAGCGGCATGGTTGAGTGCTTCTTTAATACTGAGGTAGGCATCATGGAGTTCCACATACTTGCCAACCAGCGCAATGTTGATACCAGGTTTTTTGTGCCTGACCTCATTTATCAACCATCGCCACTCTCGCCAATCCGGTTCGTTGCGTTCCACAAGGTTCAGGCGCCTTAACAGAATATCAGCCACGCCTGCTTCTTCCAGGATAAGCGGGATTTCATAAAGAATATCCGCTGTAACCAGCGGGATTACGGACTGCTCTTCCACATCACAAAATGTAGCTATCTTTTCGCATAAATTTTTAGGTACCGGGTAATCTGACCTTGCCATGATCATGTCCGGTACAATACCAAGCGACCTCAGTTCGCGCACACTATGTTGTGTCGGTTTAGTTTTTAACTCACCGGTTGCCTTGAGGTATGGCAACCAGGTCAAATGAACATAAGCCGTATTCTCCCGACCGATATCATTGCGGATCTCACGAATCGCTTCCAGGAATGGCTGACCCTCAATATCGCCCACAGTACCTCCTACTTCCACCAGGACGATCTCTGCACCCGTTTCCTTACCGACAAGTTGAATACAGCGCTTAATTTCATTGGTAATATGCGGAATCACCTGGATCGTTCCCCCCAGGAAGTCTCCGCGGCGTTCACGAAGCAATACTTCCTCGTACACACGTCCTGTCGTGACACTACACACTTTGGATAGCCGCAGGTCAATAAACCTTTCATAATGCCCCAGGTCAAGATCGGTCTCGCCACCATCATCCAGTACAAAGACTTCGCCATGCTGATAGGGACTCATCGTGCCAGGATCGACATTTAAGTAAGGATCAAGTTTCTGGATGCCGACTTTGAATCCCCTGGCTTTTAATAACTTCCCGGTGGATGCAGCGGTCACTCCCTTGCCGATCGAACTCAGCACCCCGCCTGTGAAAAAGATGTATTTGGTAGTCATGACCTATCTCCTTGCCTGCAGCTTTTCATCTAAAAACAATTCTTAATACCAATTATTTAATACTTCCGGTCTTTTTAAAGAAAAAGGGAGGGCCATTAATTTTCAGGCGCCTCCCCGATTTGTCAAGCATACTTTCGCGGGTTGATCTGTAGATAGCCCAGATCAATCTGAATTGCTCTTATTTTTGAGAGTTCTTTCAAAGATCTCATCCTGGGCAGAGTAGTCATTCTTATTCTTTTTCGACCTCATCGCAGCTTCATACTGGGCTTTTCGGCTGACCTGTTGACGTTCCATTGCCTGGCGCAAAGCGATCTCCATGGCAGTCGGATCGGGAATAACCTCTTCGACAACCGGTTCTTCAATAACTTCTTTTTTCGCTTGTTTTCCACGCCTGGCAGGTTTCTTTGCTTCTTCCTTTTCTGGTTCTTCAGGAACTTCCTGTAATGCTTTCATACTCAGCTTGATCTGTTTCTTCTTTTTGTTCAACTCGAGGATCTTTACGTCGACCTCATCGCCTTCCTTGACGACCTCGCCAGGTGTACGAACATAATTATGGGCAAGTTCGCTGATATGTACCAAACCCGGGCGTTCAGTGCCAATATCGACAAATACACCAAATGTCTCCAAGCGTACTACTTTGCCTTTCAGCACCATTTCAGGTTTAAGATCACGCCATTCCAGTGTCAAAGGTTCGATCATTGTCAACTCGATGCGGTCTTTTCGGACCCTTTTGACCCACAGGTCGATCACCTGGTCTTCTTTCAAGACATCTTCAAGGTTATTGACCGGTATTTTTGGATCATTATCTTTAACAACCTGAGAAATATGAATAAAAGCAGGTAATTTGCTGCCGATATCCACCAGTGCTCCTTGCAATGAGGTTTTCAGTACTTTACCAGTGACCTTTTGCTTTAACTCAACAAGCTCAGCTGGCGTCTTGGTTTGTTCGATCGGATTATCCATCTATTACTCACTTCTCTCTATGGTTGTATTAACAAAGTTGTATTTTACCTCAACGGATTTTATCAGTCAATAGGGCAATTTGGCAATTATGTGAGTAGGTCAGCACATGGTATACACTTTTTAGATAAGTCATACGAGTTGTACCGTGATCGATGTTTGGAGTTATGGGGGATAAGATATCAAGACATCGAGGTGTATATTGATCAAAGC
>Ga0123335_1000136_pt1 | contig 111457 bp, 101 predicted proteins | sample BiotimSIPDNA_2_FD_89707 | JGI IMG/M metagenome (GOLD analysis project Ga0123335, IMG submission 89707) | Anaerobic biogas reactor microbial communites from Washington, USA - Biogas_R2 time_0 SIP DNA | ecosystem: Engineered > Bioreactor > Anaerobic > Unclassified | place: Washington, USA... | reverse complement strand
GAGCAGCGGATGCGGGCTGGCGGTTTTGAAGATATCGAAGAATACCTGAAATATCTGAAGCTGTTCGACGGTAGTGGTCGTGAGTTTCAGGAACTAATTAATTTGCTGACTGTGAATGAAACCTATTTTTTCCGCGAATCCAACCAGCTCGAGCTATTCGCTGAGGCCTGCCTCGATGAAGTGGTCCAGGCCAAGAGACGTACCGGGGCTTCCGCAATAAAAGTCCTTTGTGCCGGATGCTCTACCGGGGAGGAAGCCTATACCCTGGCCATTATAATTCGGGAGATGCTGGATGATTTCAGCCGATGGAACGTTCTGATCAAGGCCATAGATATTGATGAAAATGTGCTGGCCAAGGCCAGACGGGGATTATATGATAAACGGTCGGTCAAGGATGTACCTCCGGCTTACCTGAAACGTTATTTCAACCAGTCCGAGCCTGGAGAGTACATGATCAAGCCTGAAGCTAAAGAACTGGTCTTGTTTGAACACATTAACCTCATGGACAGAAAGGCTTTGCGCTCAGAAGAAGGGTATGATTTTGTCTTTTGCCGGAATGTCCTGATTTATTTTGATGAAGTCTCACGCAAACAAGTAGTGGACAAGTTTTATGGGCTGCTTAATCCAGGAGGATTTATATTTCTGGGGCATTCGGAGTCACTCAGCCGAATCAGCAGCGCCTTTAAAATCAGAAGAATCAACGACCATTTGGTTTACCAGCGCTAGGTGCAGAGGAGGGATATGATGAGTGGCAAGGTTTTAATTGTTGATGATTCGGAAATGATAAGGAACTTTCACAGCTATATCGTGAAGAGTCTTGGCCTGGAAATAATCACTGCAGTGGACGGAGCTGATGCCATGGAAAAGATCTATGGTAGTGACGATGAACTGTTGATATGCATCACTGATATCAATATGCCGCATATGGATGGGTACACCCTGATAGAGCGCCTGCGCGAAGATGAGGCTTATGAGGATATTCCCATAATAATAATATCCACTGAAGATGAGATGAAAGACAAACAGAGGGGATTTGAAGCTGGAGCCAACCTGTACCTCGTAAAACCCACCGAACCGGATGAACTTTTATTAAATATTCGTATGCTCCTGGGTAAATAGAGAAAGGTGGTTGGAACCTTGATATTTACGTTCCAAACCGATGACCTGGAGATCCTGCAGGGAATAGTGGAGGAATCCAGTGAACACCTGAACGGCATAGAAGAAGGGATCCTGCGGCTCGAAAACGACTTTGAACCGGAACTGCTTGACTCCATATTTCGAGCCATGCATTCGGTCAAGGGGGTTGCCAGTTTCGTCGACTTTGTGCCAATCAAGGACACTGCGCACAGCCTGGAATCTTTTCTTACTGATCTGAAAAAAGGCTTATACCCTTGCAGCGCAGAGGTGACCGATCTTCTCCTCAGGGGAGTGGATACTCTTAACCTGCTACTCCAGCAGCTGGCAGTATACCTGCAGGAACTGGAACTGCAGCCGGGCCAGGAGAGTTTTGAGATGACGGTCGAAGAGCATTCGTTCCCCGAATTGATCAAACAGGTGGACGACCTCCGCAAAGTACTCACATCTGGAGGGGAACCGGCGATACCGGTATCTGAGATTGCTGAGCACTGCCCGGAGGAAGCCACCAATCAGCAGGCGGCTGTCGAGAAACTGATGAAACTTGAGCTGTCGCCCTTATTTGACCAGATGCTGCTGGACTTTATGGAAGAAACTAGTGAACACCTGGAAGATATCGAAGCCAAATGTGTCCTTATGGAAAAGAGCTCCGATCCCGAGGTGTTGAATGCCATCATGCGGGGTTTTCACAGCATAAAAGGCGGGGCCGGGGTCATAAGCAGCATGCATGAAGAAGGTGTTCAGGACGCATTGGTACAGACGATAAAGAATCTGACCCACGGCTGCGAATCGCTGCTCCAAACCTTCCGGAATCAAGCCATCAAACCGGGTACCGAGGTGATCGATCTTATCCTGACAGTAGTAGACAAGGTGGTTTTTTTGACTGCTAATCTGCAAAACGAAGAAGCGATCGATCCCGATGTGGAATATTTGCTGGAACGCATAAAAAAGATGGCTCCGGAAGCCAATGAATCAGGGATAGAAAACCCGGCTCAGGGTGGTTCATCGGCATTGCCCCAGCAGATGGCGGCTTTCATGAATATCAGCGGTCAGGCTATGGAATCGATCAAGGGTCTGATCGACACCATTGAGCCTGACACACCCATCAACAAGAAGCGCATCAAACAGTATTCCCGTGCCCTGAAGAGTATCGAGTCTACTGCCCGCTACCTGGAATACGAAGAGCTGGTGCAGGAGGTAGCACAGACCCTGACCTATCTGTCTGGTTTCGTACCGGGAGTCGATGTGGTCAGCGAAGACTTGACCAATAAGCTAAATAAGAGCTTCGAACAGATGAAGCATCTGCTTGAACTCAAACTGAACCACGTTAAATCGATGCTGGAAAACGTTCCGCTGGAATATGGCGAAAAACGACTGGGTGAGATCCTGCTGGAGGAAAATAAGCTGACCCCGGAACAACTGCAGAAGGCATTAGACCAACAGAAAAAGCTGGGCGATATTTTGCTTCTTGATGGATCGGTTAAGGCTCAGGATGTGGACCTGGCACTGGCTAAACAGGCTGCAGCCCGGGAGAAGACCCGCGAAGTGACCAGTGATGGGAAAACTGCAGCGGAGGCCGCCGGTCAGTCTATCAGAGTAAGTCAGGAAAAGCTGGACAGGTTGATGAACATGATCGGCGAACTGATTATTTCCAAGAACCAGATCCATCACCTGGCTCAGACCATCGCCAACGAGGCTGTTATACCAGGGATGGCACGGGAAGCCAAAGCAGTTGCCGGAGAACTGGCCCGTATATCTGATGAACTACAGGATGCCATCATGTCAGCCCGTATGGTGCCCCTTAAGGTTCTGTTTCAGCGATATCCTCGGACTATTCGCGACACTTCGCGCAAGGCCGGCAAACAGGTCGAGCTGATAATCGAAGGCGAAGATATCGAGCTGGATAAGACGGTGATTGAAGCTATCAATGACCCGCTGGTGCATATGCTGAGGAACGCTGTCGACCATGGCCTGGAATCACCGGATGAACGCAGAAGGCTTGGCAAGCCGGCAACCGGAACCGTCAGACTCCGCGCCTATTATCAAGGTACCTATGCGGTAATCGAGATCAGCGATGATGGTAAGGGACTCAATCCCGACGAAATTAAGTTTAAGGCCGTAAAAAAAGGTTTGATACGTTCCAGTCAGATCGAGGAGATGAGTAATGACGAAGCCCTGCAATTGATTTTCTCTCCGGGTTTTTCCACCCGTGATGAGGTCAGCGAATTATCCGGGCGGGGTGTAGGGATGGATGTTGTTAAAACTAATACTGAAAAGATCGGCGGGTTGATCAACCTCGACAGCAAAGTCGGGGAAGGAACCACCTTTTCTTTGAAGATACCGCTTTCCATGTCCATAATACGTGGGTTGATGGTTGAATCCCGCGGTCACCATTTTGTTATACCACTTGACTCTATCGAAGAAACGGTAAAGATAACCCGGACCGGTATCCGGTCTTACAAGCAGCGGATGGTAGCCGATGTGAGAGGCGAGATCCTGCCGCTTTATGAGTTAGGAGAGGTACTGAACCTGGAGAACGAAGGAATAGACAGGCAGACTGCTGACAAGGTACCGGTAGTAGTCATCAACAGTGATGGATATAAATACGGTCTGATCATTGATGCCTTCCAAAAAGAACAGGAATTCGTGGTAAAAGCGCTGGCTGAAGAGATGGCTACTCTTAAGATATACAACGGGGCCAGCATACTTGGTGACGGCAGTGTGGTTCTGATACTTAATTGCACCCAGTTGCTGTGAGAAAAATCAAGGTTGATGAGGAGGGATTAGATGGCCACCACTATAGTGATAGCCAATCGCAAAGGGGGCAGCGGCAAGACCACCACCAGTGTGAATATGGCTGCCGGATTGGCTAAACGTGGCCGGCGGGTGCTGGTGGTCGATGTTGATTCTCAGGCCCAGGCTACTACCAGTTGCGGTATTATTCCTGCACAGCAGACCATCAGTGTCTATGAATTGCTGCAAGGGGTAGCTGCTGGGCAGTCTATGTCAACTGGCCTGAGAAAAACAATTATCAAAAATGGACACCCCTTTGATCTTCTCCCATCACGGGCAGATTTGTCGGCATTGGAAATAGAGGTATCCCACCATGATAATGCTCAATTCCTGCTTCGCGACCTGCTGTTGATAGTGGATAATGACTATGATTATATCCTGATCGATTCAGCTCCGTCGCTGGGTTTGATAACTGTCAACAGCCTGGTGGCGGCACAGCAACTGATAATTCCGGTCGAGGCCAACTTCCTGTCCATGGACGGACTGGCCCAGATGATACAGATCCTCTATCGCATCAACCTGGAGCTTAACCCGGATTTGCGGTTATTGGGGATCGTTCCGGTCAAATGTGATCTTCGTACCAATCTCGCCCGTAGCGTATTGGATGAAATCAAAAAGAATTTTGGTGCGGACAAACTGCTGCCTCCCGTCAGGAATGACATAAAACTGGCCGAGGCCCCCAGCTTTGGCCAGACAATATCCGAATATGCCCCCGCCTGCCGGGGAGCCAAAGATTATGATGCCCTGTCCGCAGCAGTCCTGCGTAAAGGCGGTGATAATCATGGCGGCAAATAAACATCTGGGCAAAGGGTTGGACATCTTGCTGTCAGCAACTGCTCAGCCACTCATCAAAAAAGATGAAGAAATAGATATCCTTCATGCAGAGAGGATCTTTTCAGAAGGCCTCAAGGCGGACGAGGAAGGCAACCTTTATGAAGCCTATTATCAGTACCGGAGCCTGATTAATTACCTGGAGACAAGGCTGACCTAGCCTGATAAAGAGGTTTGCCTGCTGGCTTCTCAGGCCTTCAATAATGCTGCGATCATACTCTATGAGGCTGGACGCGGGCAGGAAGCGACAGGGTACCTGCGCCGGGCTTGTGATATATGTCCCGATAACCAAGTTGCCAGGGAAAACCTTGAGCTTATCACTCAATAAAGCATACAGCGGGGGGAGACTATGATAATTGGAATCGACCTGGGAACCACCAATTCACTGGTAGCCTTCATCAACAATGAAGGAAAGCCGGAAATTGTTATCAATGAGCGGGGCCACCGCCTGACCCCTTCGGTTGTCTACTTTAAGGATGATAGCGAAGTAATGGTAGGTGAGATCGCCCGTTCACAATTGGTGTTAAAATCCGATGTGACTGTCAGCACCATCAAACGACATATGGGTTCTAACTACCAGGTGAGCATTCGCGGGCGTACCTATACGCCGACCGAGATATCAGCCCTTATACTCCGTAAACTGGTGAAATATGCTGAAGAGTCCCTGGGGGATAAGGTGGAAGCAGCAGTAGTAACGGTTCCGGCCTATTTTAACGACAATCAGAGGCAGGCCACTCTGATGGCCGGCGAGATCGCAGGTATCAGGATAGCCAAGCTGCTGAACGAACCGACGGCAGCTGCTCTGGCCAGCGGTCTCAAGTTGGATGCCAGGCAAAACGTATTGGTTCTGGACATCGGCGGCGGGACTTTTGATATAACCTTGATGGAGTATCAGGAAGACTCCTGCCGGGTGATCGGCAGCGGCGGTTCTACCAGCCTGGGAGGGCTTGATTTCGACTGTCGTATAGTTGCCCACGTACTGGAAAGCTTTCGCCTGGCTACCGGCATCGACCTTAACCAGGACCCCATTGCCATGCAACAGGTGCATATTAGTGTAGAGAAGGCCAAGGTCGATCTTTCCAATATCAATGAATGTTCGATACTGGTGCCTTATATTACTATGGGTGCCGCCGGTCCCCTGCATCTCAACCAGACCCTTGAACGCGATGAGTTCAACAGTATATGCCAGGGCCTTTTTGAAGAGATCAGCAAACTAATAGGACAAACCCTGGCCAAAGCAAACATCGAAAATTCCTGGGTTGATGTCATCGTTCTTGCGGGTGGGGCCTCACGTATGCCCGGTTTCCGCAGCCTGGTATCTGATATGTTTCCGGGCATGGAGATCAGATCAGAAATCAATCCTGATGAGATAGTGGCATTGGGTGCCGCCTTGGAGGCTGGAATGCTTTCCGGCGAACTGGTTAATATAGATCTTTGCGACGTGACCAGTCATACACTCGGTATACAGGATGACGCAGGGAGTTTTGTTCCCCTTATCCCCGCCGGTACCCCGTATCCAGTTGAGAAATCGCAGCTTTTCACGACTGTAGAGGATGAGCAGGAGGAGGTGATCATTGATATCCTGCAGCGTGATGAACTTGATGAAGCATACATATCGCTCGGTAAGTTCCATCTGGCCGGCATACGTAAGGGACCTGCCGGAGAACCCACCATAGATGTGAGTTTCGATATTGATGGCAATGGCATTCTTAATGTTTCAGCCCTGGACATCGATACCGGCATTCAGAATCAGGTCAGTATAACTGATCTAGGTTATACAGGCGTAAACAAAATTCTTGCCCGCCGGGGCAAGGCATTGACAGTGATATAAAACAATTAGGGTAAGGAGTGAATTGTATGGCCAAGAAACTCGAGAAACCAGGCAGTATGGAGATGGTCGAGAAAACCGGCATTACCGTTAAGAGAGAAAGTGATGAGGACATAGTCCGCAAGAGAGAGATGGCCAGGAAAATGGCTCAAGAAAAGGCTCGCGCCCGTACCATGGCCAAACAGCAGGCGATGGCGGAGCGTATTGCATCAGCTTCCGAACAACTTCTGGCTGGAATAGAAGAATCTAATGCGGCCGCAGTAGAGTTCAGCCGTTTAATGGACAGCCTGGCCTCAAGCGGGCAACAGGTGGGTAGCAGCAGCGAGGAAATGCGGGCAGCGGCAGTGCAGGTAAACCGGTCGGCCCTGGAACTGCAAAAGAGTTTTGAAATACTTGCTATTAAGGCGGAAAATGGGGCCACCCTTTCACAGGAATCTGTCGATGCTATGAACAGAATGATGGGGGCTTTAAAGGAAGCCGGTGACCGTAATGCACAATCTGGTGCCAGGATAGAGGAACTGGAGGTTCAGTCCCGCAAGATAGGGGATATAGTACAGGCGGTGGTCATGATTGCCGATCAGACCAATTTATTGGCCTTAAATGCAGCGATTGAAGCAGCCAGAGCTGGTGAGCATGGCCGGGGTTTTGCGGTGGTTGCGGACGAAGTTCGCAATCTGGCTGAGATATCTGAGCGTTCTGCCCGGGATATTCGGGGAGTGGTAGAAGAAATCAGAACTGGCGTAGACGAGGTAGTAAAGGATATTAACCAGGTAGTTGAGGAATTCAACAGTATGCAGGTTAAGTTAGAGTCAACCAATGAAAATTTTGCTAAGATGGGTAAATTGTTTGTAAATTACTCGGATATTCTTACAGCTTGTAAATCGCTGGTTAACGACCTGCATAAGAAATCAGATGATTTTCTGGGTGTTTCAGAGTCAATTGCTTCAGCTTCGGAACAGATGATGGCTGCAACTGAAGAATCCTCCAAAGGGGTGGCAGAACAGAACAAGGCTATGGCCGAGGTCAATGTAGCTACTCAGGAGTTGACCGAGATGGCCGAAGAGCTTAAAAACTCCACTAACATCAGTAAATCCGCGGAAGAGGTGGCAGCTACCGCGGAAGAGCTCTCTGCCAATATTGAGGAACTTAGTACCTCCGCCGGTCAGGTGGCTGCCGCACTGACTCAGATGTCCCAAGGTGCTAAATCGGTGCAAGAGGAGGCCACCAGGGCTGCACTTATTGCAGATGAATGCAAGGATGGCTCCGATACCCTATTTATGCAGGCCAAGGAAGCAGGTCAAATCAACGACAATGTTAAAGAATTATTATTGCATTGCCGGGAAGATGCCCGTGACGTCTGGGGCAGGTTAAGGGAATGCATCAAGTCCTACGACACCACCAATGAAGCGGTGGAAAAGCTGCAGGACAAGATACGGCGTATTGAGAAGATCGTGGATACTATCGAAAATGTCTCAATTCAGACCAATATGCTGGCAGTAAACGGATTTGTGGAAGCGGCTACAGCCGGAGAACATGGCCGTGGCTTCTCAGTAGTAGCCGGCGACATCAGGAACCTGGCCACCGAATCGGCGGAGAACGCTGACAAGATCAAGGACTTGGTGCGCGATGTCCAATTGCAAATGGGCAAGGTAGCCGTAGAAATCAATCAGTCCGAGATGGCATCCCGCAAGGCGGATGAGCAAGCCGCAGGGGCTGCCGTTAAAAATGGTGAGGTGGAAAAGGAATTACAAGATATTGGAGGCATCAGAACCGAAGTACTCACCCACATGCAAGAGAGCAAGAAAGCCATCGAGGAAGACCAAAAGGAATCCAAGCGGGTCTTGGAAATGATTAATGAATCCCAGGACCAGGTAGAGGAAGCCGCCCAGGTGGCCCAGGAACAGGCCAAAGCCATCGAGGAACTGGCCAATTCTATCGAAGAGATCGCATCTATCGCTGACGAAATGCAGATCAACTAATCCAGGGGAGGATTGATTTGTATGCAAGGAGGGATTTCATATGGAAGTTGATAGCGTATTCTCTTCAGATGAGATGCAACTGGTTACCTTTGTTCTGGGCCAGGAGAACTTTGGTGTTGATATCATGAATGTACAGGAGATAATCAGGATCCCGGCCATAACGGTGATTCCGCAGGCCCCTGCCTATGTAGAGGGAGTCACCAACCTGCGGGGGGACATCCTGCCGGTCATCGATACCCGTTCCCGTTTCGGCATGGAAAAGATGGACCGCAGTGTATCAAGCCGGGTCATTGTCATCGATGTGCGCGGCAAGAAAGTGGGGCTCAGCGTTGACGCCGTATCCGAGGTTCTACGGGTGGAAAGCGACCGGATCGAGAAGGCGCCGGCCATGGTTTCCGGCCTGGATGCCAGCAATATTACCGGTGTGGTAAAGGTAAACGATGGTAAAAATTTGGTTATGATCCTGGATGCTCCTACACTCTGCAATATAGATACAAGTGAAAAGAACGAAAGAGGAGCAAGGCACGGGAGTAAGGAAACTGCCGCGCGGCAGGAGGATAGAAAAATGGAAGAAGTACAGTTGGTATCCTTCCTGCTAGATAACGAGGAATTTGCCCTGGAAATTGAAAACGTCAGGGAGATCATTCGCTACCCTGAGGTGGTCAAGGTGCCGAATATGCCGGCCTATGTCAAAGGAGTCATTTCTCTCAGGGAGAACCTGATGCCCATCATCGACCTGCGCTTGAAGCTGGATACCGGCTCCGATGCGATAACCGACAGCACCAGGGTAATGGTGGTTGATGTCAACAACACCCGCATCGGATTGGTGGTCGACCGGGTTTATGAGGTAACCCGGATTCCGAAAGACACCATTTTCCCGCCGCCGCAGGCTCTCAACGTGGATGCTTCGGAAAAGCTCCAGGGTATTGCCCGGGTGGACGGGGGCAAGCGTATCATCATGCTGATTGACCCCAATAGTATAATCACTCAGGAGGAACTGGAGGATATCGGCACTATGGACACGGCCATCGATACTGACTTTCCTGAAGAAGAAAGCACATTCATCGATAGCCTCGACGAAGAACAGATGGTGGTCTTTAAGCTGAACAACGAGCAATTTGGAGTTCGCATCACCCAGGTACAGGAGATAAACCGGCTTACCAAGATAACGAAAGTTCCCCGGGCGCCGCGTTTTGTAGAAGGTGTAATTAACCTGCGAGGCGTAGTGATCCCGCTGATCGACTTGAGAAAACGTTTTGAGATCGCAGCCAAGGATTATAACGAGTTCACCCGCATTATCGTAAGCGATATCAATAATAAAAAGATCGGGATAGTTGTTGATGAAGTACTAGAGGTGCTGCGCATCCCCGCCATTTATCTTGAAAAGGCGCCGGATATTCTTCTGGAAAATGAGGCTGCCAGCTTCATGGACGGGATCGCCAAACTCCGTGATCGTATGATCATGATGCTGAATCTGGAGAACATCCTTTTAGACCGGGAGTGGCAGAAACTGGCGGCGCTTGGTGGGAACGAACCAGTACCGGCCAAAAAGGAGACTGCCGTAAAAGAGCCACCGGTCAAAGAAAAACCCAAACTGAAAAAACAAAAATAGATCAGAGTAACAAATCCGGAAGAGGTCTGGCAATGAACATCATGTTTTAAGGTAACTTACTCCGAATCAGTTAGGGGCGAGTATCATGATAAGAGTATTGATTGCCGATGATTCGGCGATGATGCGCAAGCTGCTGAAAAGAATACTGGAAGCCGACGGTGAGATAGAGGTGGTGGCTTCGGCTCGTGATGGTTTGGACGTGGTGGATAAGGCCCGGGAACATCATCCCGACGTCGTCACCATGGATGTCAATATGCCCGGATTGGATGGCATTTCTGCCCTGCAATACATAGTAAACGAAAAGATCTGCCCGGTGGTCATGGTGTCATCGCTTACCCAGGAGGGGGCGGTGACTACCTTTGAGGCCTTGGAACTGGGGGCTTTTGATTTCGTAGGCAAACCTGGCGGGACCGTATCCAGCAACATAGAAGCAGTAGCGCCGGAACTGATTGGCAAGGTAAAGGCTGCCGCCCGCTTGAAAAGAAGCCGGCGCGGTATCCAGATGCTGACCAGAACCCGGCAGGAGACATCCCGTCCAGCAGTGAATGCCCGGCCCCAAAGTAACCGGAACCTCAAGGCAGTAGCTATGGGGATATCTACGGGCGGGCCCAAGATGATCTATGAAGTATTGCCATTGATACCGCCGGATATTAATGCAGTGATGTTTCTGGTGCAGCACATGCCGTCCAATTTCACGGCTACTTATGTCAATCGCCTGAATAATGCCTGCAAATTGGAAGTGGTTGAGGCCCAGGCCGGGATGAAGGTGCAAGCCGGGACGGTATATGTCGGTACCGGCGGTAAACACATCAACCTGGTCAAAAGTGCTACCGGGGACGTCATGATCCGCCTTACCAGTAAACCGGACCACCTGTTTATCCCTTCAGTAGGGGTAATGATGGAATCAGTGCTGGAAATCTATCAACGCAAGACCATAGGCGTTATCATGACCGGAATGGGTAATGACGGCGCTGATGCTATGGTCAAGATCCGCCAGGCCGGTGGTGTCACGATCGCAGAATCAGAGGAGAGTGCCATCGTCTGGGGGATGCCCGGGGACACGGTAAAAAAAGGCGGTGCCGAAAAAGTGGTTCCCATCTGGAACATAGCTGATGAGATTGTAAAAGCGGTCAACAAATAGGTCAACGATTTAACACAGATGGACACAGATTTGAACGGACAGTACAGATAATAATACAGTTTACGATGCATATATCTCAGCTTATTCGCACTAATTGGCTGGTTGTGTGGAGATCAGGTGTCATGGAAATAAACCGCAGGTGTCCATCTGTGCTTATTAAACTACTGGAGGGGTTTACATGAAGGGACTCAAAGCTGACGGGACTCCGATCAGAGTGATGGCGGTCGATGATTCGCCGGTTACCCGTAAAATGGTAAGAAAAGCCTTGGAACCTGAAGGGTTCGAGATAGTAGCCGAAGCTGGTAACGGCAAGGAAGCGGTCGAGATATATGCCAGCACCCTGCCCGATGTGATCACCATGGACGTAACCATGCCGATCATGGATGGTCTGGAGGCAGCAGGCAATATAAAAAAGGTCAATCCAGCCCAGAAGATAATCATGCTGTCGGCGATGGGTGATAGCGATATCAAGGCTGATGCCCAGTCACGCGGAATAACCGACTTCTGTACCAAACCCTTCAAGCCCCAGGAGATGGTGGACAAGGTTCGGGAAGTCTTTAACAGGTAAGGAGTGGAGCCAATGAGTATAGTGCAGATAGCTCCCTTTGTGGCAGCTACGGTCAAGGTTTTCAAGGATATGCTCGAAACGGATATTGTCAAGGGACAGCCGGAACCTGAAGGAGACAGCTTTATATCCCGTGGTTTTTCCGTAATGGTTGGTTTGACCGGCGGTTGGGAAGGTTGGTTTCTGCTCGATATGAGCCAGGAGACAGCCTGTATCTTTGCCAGGGCCATGACGGGAGAAGATTATGATACAGTTGAGAATGAAGAAGTCCTTTATGCCGGGGCCGAGATAGCCAATATTATCAGCGGCAATGCAATAACGACCATAAACAATTTACAGCCAGGGCTGAATATCCGTCTGGCTCCGCCCAGTGTTTTTGCCGGACAGGGGATGAGCATGTTCAATGCTCGCCTGAGTTCAAGTTCAGTTTTGATGGAGAGTGCCGCCGGGCCTGTTAAAATCAACGTAGCCGCGAAGGAGGGGAAATAGATGGACGTTAAGTATGTTAACCCCTTTATATCCGGCTTAATAAATACCTTTCAGATGCTTAATATGGCCAGCATAAAGCGGACTGGCCTGGCAAAACGGGAAAAGCTCAAGACGGATAATGAGGTCAATATCATTATCGGTATGGTGGGAGACCTTAAGGGTAATGTTGTGCTTTCACTCCCGGAAAGCACCGCCCGCAACATCGCTTCAACCATGATGGGAGGCATGCCGGTCCCCGAACTGGATATGATGCCCAAGAGCGCACTATGCGAACTTACCAATATGGTCACTGGCAACAGTATTAGCCAGCTGGAGCAGATGGGAGTGGCGGTCAACATTACGCCACCTATGCTGATCAATGGCAAGAACATGGTGACCATGATCAGCCAGGTGGAGACTCTGGTTATCGCCTTCAGCTGCAACGAAGGGCCATTGGAGATGAATATCGCGACTGAATGAAGACACTTATTCGAAATGTGCCAGGCGTTTGTAGAGTGCGCTGCGGGAGATTCCCAGATATCTGGCCGTAGCCGCCTTGTTGCCACCGTTTTTAGCAAGAGCCTTTTGTATTATGACATTGGAGATCTCGTTCAGGGGCATTCCTTCTGGAATGGAATCGAAGGATGCCTCCTGCTCCTGAATGGGATTTTTATCTTGCCACCAATAATCATTATTGGTGATGATAGTCAGATGCTGGCTGTCTACAACCTGTACGTCTTCACTCACTACTATCCATTCGATAAGATTGCGCAGTTCTCTGATATTGCCCGGCCAGCGATAATTGATGAGAATTCGGGCAGCTTCCGGAGTGAATCCCTGAAAGGATTTGTTATTCTGGCCAGAGAACTTCTGCAGGAACTTATTGGCCACTGGCAGGATTATCTCCTGGCGTTCGCGCAGGGGCGGCAGATAGATGCTGCCCACCTTGAGGCGGTAATATAGATCCTGGCGGAAAGAGCCGCGTTCAACAGCGGTTTTAAGGTTCTGGTTGCTGGCTCCAATGATTCGCACATCACTTTTTATCAAGTTTAGGCCGCCGACCCGGTAGAATTCCTTTTCCTGGATCAGGCGCAGGAGCTTGGCTTGAATATTTAGCGGTATCTCCGAGATCTCATCCAGAAACAAGGTGCCGCCCTGGGCCAGATCTACCTTGCCCTTACTGCCGCGAATATGACTGCCGGAAAAGCTCCCTCCTTCATAGCCCATAAGTTCACTCTCAAACAATGTATCCGGAATGGCTGCACAATTGAGAGCCACGAAGGGGGCATCCAGGTTTTCATCGCCATAATGGATATATCTAGCCACCAACTCTTTGCCGGTCCCGGTCTCGCCTTCGATCAAGACCGGTATATTACGGCTAAGGTGCAATTTGCGGGCTAGAGCCATGACTTTGCGCAAGGCTCGGGAATAAACCATCATTTCACCGCAGCAGCCATACTGCTGCGAATAGTCTTGAGGTGATTCTGTGGCTGTATCCAGCTCTCCCTCTTCAGAGCTAGCAATAAGCGTGACCGGAGATATTGTACCATTTGTTCCGATTCTATGTTCTACCCGCTGGAGGGTTTTGACCAGTTCTTCGATATTCAGGGGTTTGAGCAAATAGTCGAAAGCACCGGCCCTTAGCGCCAGTATACTGCTGTCCATGTCGCCATAGGCGGTAAACATTACCATGGCCAGGTCTTGATAGTTGGGGAGATCTGCTGCCTTGCGCATTAAATCCAGACCGGACATGCCTGGCATGCGATTATCGGTAAGCAGCAGGTCGGCCGAAGAGTTCTCCAGTATTTGAAGAGCGTCGACGGCGCTGCCGGACTGTAGCACTTGATGGCCCAGCTTGCCCAAAAAATCAGCCAGATTGAGACGGCTTCTTTCCTCATCATCTACCAGCAGGATCTTCATTATTGATCCCCTTTCATGTTAGATAGTATCAGTGATTGCGGACAGTTCTAAGTGAAAAATGGCTCCACCCTGCGGACCGTTGAGAGCCCTGACCTGTCCCCCCAGTGCGTTCATGATCGACTGCACCACCGAGAGGCCCAGCCCCATTCCCTGATAAGAGGACTTGGTAGTAACAAATGGTTCGAATATCAGGTCAAGCAATTCAGTATCGATACCTATACCGTTGTCGGACACCTCCAAAAAGCAGTGGCTCTCTGCTGTAAAGGTGCGGCAGTTGATATTCTTGGGCTCTCTACCACTGAGGTCCAGTGACTGCATGGCATTGACCAGAAGGTTCACCATGACCTCATCCAGACGGTTTAAATTGCCCCTCATTTTAGGGATGTTCGGATCCAGGTCGGTGATGACAAAAATGCCATGTGCGGCCAACTGCCGCCCCAGGAGTTTTAAGGCTCTGCCCACGACTTCATTCCAAGTGCATGGTTCCAGTTCCGGCTTGTTGCTGAGGTGGGCAAAGGATCGCATGTGGTTGATTATTTCATCGATGCGGCTTAATTCTACAGATATGTCCGCCAACTTGGTGAAGATCTCGCTATTGCTCAACGGCAATTCATTGTGGTGGCAATAGAGCATGCCGTCTACCAGCACCCGGATAGAGTTGAGGGGTTGTGCGATTTCGTGTACCATACCGCCGGAAAGGGCGGAAAGGGAATTAAGACGCTGCAATTGGGCAGTTTGCTGCTTGAGCCTTTTTCTCTCCTGATTAAGGCGGTCCTGTTCGGTAATGTCGGCAAAAATCACAAAGGTGCCGCGGTAAGAAGGATTGTCGGTTTTAATCTCACTGACAAAAGCAGCAGCAGGAAAGCTATGGCCGTCCTTATGGCGCCCCGGAACCAGTCCCTGCCAGGTATTGTTAAAATCAAGGCATTTTCTTACTTCTGCCACAATACTTGTATTATCGGCCTCTGGCGTTCCCAGGATCCGGTATTCCTGATTAATGATCTCATCATAGCTGTAACCGGTAATGGTGGTGAAAGCTTGATTTACCCAGGTTATTCTGCCCTGGGTTATGCGCATCATTCCTTCGGAGATGTTATCTAAGATCCTGATCGCCATTTCGAGACGGCGGGAAGAATACTTGCGTTCCAGAGCATATGCGAAGGTTTCTGCCAGCATTTTCAGCAGTGCGATATCACGACGAGACCAGACGATCGTATGTTGCACCTGATCAAAACCCAGAAAACCGATTAAGCGACCCTGGGAGGACATGGGTACAGCCAACAGCGACTGGATATCCTGTTCCAGCAGGATTCTTTTTTCCAGCGGGTGATCATCGCTCATAGATAGAACCGATGGAATGTAGAGATGATCTGATTCTTGCAACTGTTCTATCCACCACTTAAAATCGGTCAACGGCATATTCTGCAGCTTGTTTTTATATGACTCGATCCCTTCGGCACACCATTCATGGGTATTGTCCATCACCTTTTTACGATTACGGATGGTGAATACGTATGCCCGATCCGCCTTCATAAATTCGCCGATACACTGAAGCGATCTCTCAATCTCATGATCGATCTCGTCAATATCAAGATTGATAAAACAGTTGGAGATGTTACCGAGCATATCTTCAAATGCGGCCTTATAGCGGAGACTTTCCTGCAGACGCAGCTGCTTGGAGATATCGGTGATGAATACCATGTAACAGATGGCTTTATCGCCGGGAAAACGCATGGCTTGCAGATAATAACTGATAGGGAGATGAGACCCGTCCCGACAGATCAATTGATTTTCCAACTGGGTTCGGGTGTTATAATCCGGTTCGGTGTCAGGATCTAAATTAAAGATTTCAGATTCGCCCGCTACGATAAGATCAAGCCAATTAAGTTGTTTGAGTTCGGCCGGGGCATAGCCGGAAAGGTTTTCAAATGTGGTATTAAAAGCGATGAGCTTGCCGTCAGCCTCGCAAGCTGCGACCGGATTGGCAGAGTTCATGATGATATCGGCCAGGAACCGGATCAAACTGCTCGGTTCCTGACCTTTCATGGAATCCTGACCGTATTGTTCGGTCCAGTATTCTAAAAACATGATCATCACCTTCATGCGCGTTATTATTCAAACTAAGGTAATAAAAAGGCACCATGATGATTCATGGCGCCCTAAGTAGCTGTTCATAAGGATCTGCTGGTACTTATTTACCTGGGCACCGTATAGGACGGTACCCTTAAGATTCTATAAGTCTACAGGAAAATCCTTCATATATTAAAATTTTCACTAATTCGACAACCATTCTTCCAATTCTGAACTACGATTGGCATCCCATCCCACAAAGCTCTTCTCAATAACGCCCTTTTCATTTATAAGATAATCGCTTGGAATATACTGAATATTGTATTTGCTGAAAACCTCACCCTGCGGATCGAGCAGGACCTTCACCGGCATGGGATGCTGTTTGAAGAAGGACTTCAGAGCATTGGCATCATCCGATGTAACCAGAATCAACTGGAATTTCTGCTGCTGCCATCCGGCGAGTTTCGGCTGCAACTGCAGCACTTCATCTACGCAGGAAGGTCAGGTCAGGGAAAAGAATACCAGTGCGGTTTTACTTCCCGTTATATCGGCCGGGATCTGCATGTTTTTACCTGTATGGAGCTCGGCCAGAGCAAAGCCTGGGGCGGTTTCAGCATTCTGCTGTTCGACCTCATTATTTTCTTCACTAACAGGCGGATTGATGCTATTGCCAGTATTAGATGGGGGCGGCGTATTACAGCCGGTAAAACTAAACAGGGGCAATAAGATGAGAAAAATGACCAGTAATATTTTGCCAGATAACTTCATAAAACAAACCTCCTTTATATTTTTGAATCCCAAGGTTTCAATAAATTTTCCTCGTTAAATGCCGGAGTCAGTCGCGGTATGCGGGTGAATGTAATGGCCTCACTGGGGCAACTGGTGCTGCAGCGCATGCAGCGTATACATTCAGGGTCATTCGGGTTACCGGGTACCTGAATTTCCATGGGGCAGCGATTGCTGCAAATGCCGCACGAAGTGCAGCGTGCATGGTCGATTTCGAAACGCCAAAGGCTGATTCGGTTGAATAGAGCGTAGAATGCGCCCAGCGGGCAGATGATTCGGCAAAATGGCCGATAATACGAGATGGAAGCCGCGATTAGCAGTAGTAGCAGAGTCAATTTCCAGTAATAGAGAGCCCCCAGCAGTGAGCGTAATTGGCTATTGCCCAGCCCTAAGGGTAATCCAGCCTCCAGCGTCCCTGCTGGGCACAGGTACTTACAAAAATAAGGTTCACCAATACCCGCAGAATTGATCCATATGACCGGGAGCAGCAAGGTAAGGATCAAGACCGGATATTTCAGCCATTTTAGCAGTGAGGGCAGATGCCGTGTGCGAAACGGGATAGTGTTCAGCAATTCCTGGAAGAGTCCGAAGGGACAAAGCCAGCCACAGGCCAGACGACCGCTGGCGGCTCCCATCATCGTGAGTATACCAAAGACATAAAGAGAAAGCTGATGCTTATAGGAAGCCAGCATAAACTGGGCTGAACCTACCGGGCAAGAGCCCAGTGCTCCAGGGCAGGAATAACAGTTCAGAACCGGGACACAGACTGCTTTGCCTTTTCCCTGATAGATGGATAGCGTTGCAAAGCCTTTGAGGTAAGCATTATTCAGCAAAGTTGAAGTTAGTTGGACGATCCGGCGTTTTTCCAAAGTCTACCGCTCCTTGGGGATTACCCGATGCCAATGCATTCAAGACATATACGGATACCCTTTAAAAGAATCTCTCCAGCTTCTCCGCGCCACAGGCCAATACCTGCCAGCAGACTTCCCGATAATAAGATAATAATCGCGGGCAAACGGTTTTTCATAGAGAAAACTCCTCAATTTGGCTTCATTGATCTAAGCATAACAGGGGACGGGATGGATCGCAATGGATATAATAAGCGTAATTTGAGTATCGGTGTATTATTATAAGATCTATTTTATATACTTGTTGCAGGAAAAAATAATGGTTGTAGTGAATATAGTTTCTAAAGGTCAAACCTTTTGTCATATAAATAGAAAAAACATTTTAAGGAGGGGTTTTTATGGGTTACGGTGATAGCATGGCTACTATAATGGCGATGGGTATGGCCGTTGTTGCTGTTTTGATGCTTATTGGGTTGGTATTATACTGTCTTAAATCGATCGGTCTCTATACCCTGGCAAAAAATCGGGGGATAGAAAATCCGTGGTTGGCCTGGATCCCAATTGCTGATCTTTATATCATGGGAATGCTGGTAGGAGAGATGGACCTCTTCGGCATCCATATCGATAACCTTGGCTTATGGCTGCCTGTTGTGGTGGTAGGTGGATCTGTACTAAGTTGGATCCCTGTTCTGGGCACGCTTATTTCCATTGCGATGCTGATTTTTATGGTGGTATTTATTTATAAGCTTTTCGAGATGTACTCGGAAAATGCAGTTCTTTTTACTATCCTTTCCGTGTTGCTAGGGCTGTTTGCGGTCTTCGTCTTTGTGATTAGAAATAACGAAATGCAGGCAAGCGCCGCAGTAACTGCAGCAACGATGGATGAAACAACGGTGACAACTCCGGATGAACCGATGGCCAAGGAATAGCGGTCAGCCGGAGGAGGCGCCATCAGCCCCGGAAGCAACAAAAGCCGATTAACCTGAATAAAAGTAAGAAATACCCCTCCTGCAATCAAGGAGGGGTATTTCTTACGAGCATTAGACAGTGTATGTGCCTCATTTTATTCCATCAATTTCATTCTGAATCTTTTTATGCTTTCTTAGGATAATGAACCCTGCAATTATAATTGCCAAGACAATAGCTACCAACCAAATACTGAAAAGTGCCAATATAGTAGAAATGAACAAATTAATAATGGTCAATATGATAAAAAGAATTTTGTAATAAGTAAGCTCCCTATGTTGTCTGGCTAGAAATACCAAGCCGACAAACGTGAATAGCAACATGCCAAGCAAACCAAAAACCAAAACAAACATATAGAGTATTCCGTCCTGCGCATCGGAAGGTCCATAAATACTGTAACAAATATTAAAGACCACAGATAATATCAAGGGTATGAACGGAAAAAGCCGATATAGTATCATAAGAAAAATTCCTCCCATCAAGACATTTATCGATGAGCAGCGCGATTGATATAAGATAGCAATTACCTGATTTCATCTAATTCGGGGGAATAGGCTACTAACCAACTGCCATCCACTTTCCTAAGTTGATATGTCCTATCGAATAAACCATCTGGGCCCTTTCCATTGATGGTGACGTTCATTACATTCCCTTCGAGCAGTTCCCGTTTTGTTACCTTATCAGTATCGTTATGCATCCCGATAGAACTCCAATTACTCATAGGATAGCAAAGCTTACCCCCGACCACCTTGTATAAATTCATAAATGTCTCGACTGCCTCAGGGGACCAGGCTTGGCTCAAATAAGCTTTCATTTTATCAGCTGAATCCAGTTCCGCCGTAAACAGTATATACATATTTCCCGTTTCGCTATCTTCAACTACGGAAGCCGGTTCAAGCTTATTAAACGCTTCCAAGGGCAAAGCATCGGCCCTTTGAATAAGCGCAATTATTTCACCATCAGTAGGACTGGAAATCTCCGGCGGTTTCACAGATTCTGACTGCACCGGGCTGGAAGGGTTATGACTGCAACCAGGCATGACCGGTAGGCTAGCTATAAGGAATAACATAATCAGAAAAACCTGGTTTTCTTTACCTATAATTATCCCCATTTAACTTAATACGCTTATTTCCAATATTTCCGATCCAGACTGCGGTATTGCAGAGCCTCGGCCAGGTGCGGCATATTAATGGATTCAGAGTGGTCCAGATCGGCGATGGTGCGGGCTACTTTGAGTACCCGGTCATGGCCACGGGCGCTCATATTCAGTTTATCAAAGGCTTGCTTCAAAAGACTTTCTGATTCGCTATCCAGCACACAGAACCTTCGAACATCCGAAGAGCGCATCTCAGAGTTGAGATTGACCTTGTACCGGGAAAACCTGCGATATTGTATTTCCCGGGCCTCCTGGACTTTGCTGCGTATGACTTCCGAGCTTTCGGTGTTGCTATTCCCTCGTAATTGTTCGAAATTGACCCGGGGTACCTCTACCTGCAGATCCATTCTGTCCAGTAGAGGCCCGCTGATGCGCCCGAGATACTTCTGGATCTGCGGAGGGCTGCAATGGCATTCCAGGTCGGAACCATAGAATCCGCAGGGGCAGGGATTACAGGAAGCCACCAAGGAGAAATTGGCCGGATAGGTCGAAGTAGCCTGCGCCCGGGCTACTGTCACCACTTTATCCTCCAAGGGCTGGCGCAAAGCCTCCAGAACATCACGACTGAATTCAGGAAACTCGTCCATAAAAAGAACCCCGTTTTGAGCCAGACTGATTTCCCCGGGACGGGGAATACGACCTCCGCCGATGATGCTGGCACTTGAGGCGTTTTTGTGCGGAGCGCGGAAGGGCCTGGTATTGACCAGAGGATAATCGGGATTCAGCAAATTGGCTACAGAATATATCCTCGTCGTTTCGAGAACCTCTTCACGACTCATTTCCGGCAGTATGCTCGGCAGACGGCGTGCCAACATGGTCTTGCCCCCACCAGGAGGACCGATCAGCAATATGTTGTGCATGCCGGCAGCCGCGACCTGCAAGGCGCGTTTAGCCATCTCCTGTCCCCGCACATCTCCAAAATCGGGTTGAAGAGCAGGTGGGCTGTACGTTTCTGAGCCGCTTGCCATTACCGAAGTTAAGGTATCCTGACCTTCCAGGAAGGAACAAATCTCAGCCAGACTATTGCTGGCCAGCGACCGAACCTCGGTCACCAGACCGGCCTCTCTGCTATTGGCGCTGGGAATAACAATGGTTTGTTCACCAGCTAAATTCATCAATGCCAGTACCATCGGCAAAATACCAGGAACTTGCCGCAGGCTGCCATCAAGTGATAACTCACCGGCAAAATAGTAGTTGTAGCCAAGCGACATACTTACTTGCCCCGATGCTATCAATATGCCAAGGGCAATGGGCAGGTCGAAGTGAGTACCTTCCTTTTTTATGTCGGCGGGGGCCAGGTTTACGACAATTCTATGGTTGGGGAATTGATAGCCATTGTTTTTTATGGCGGATTTTACTCGTTCCCGGGCTTCCTTCAAAGCTGCCTGAGCCAGGCCTACAATGTCAAAAACTGGTAACCCGGACTGAATGTCTATCTCCACTTTTACGGGCATTGCGTCGATTCCGGTTATGACCAGAGTATTAAGTGATGCCAGCATATTATCCCGCCTATAACATAATAAGGAATTATTCGTTGTAAAGGGATAACATACCTCTTTTATTAAATAAACATATTAATTATTAGAAAATAACCGACAATGTATTACTGATACCATATAAACTATTTGCTGGGAAAGGAAGAATAGAATAACATTGATATATAAAAACAGAAAATGGATCGGCACAAACAAGATCTGAGAAACGAGGTATTATAGATGAACCAAAATGTTGGTATATTATTAATACATGGCTTTGCCACTGGTTTTATAACGACCTGGCTGGGCTTGTTGCTGGTCAATATCAGACCAAAACTGAAAGAAATAATGTTTGTCGGCTTTTGTTATGCGATTATCAATATTGTGGTCAGAAGTATAGATATTACTATGGGTATTCAGTTTTGTCTACTGACCATATTGTTGGTTACTATTGTAATGTTGAATTGGAACCTTGGCTTTTTAAGGTCGCTGCTGATAGTTATATTAGGCACAATTGTTATGGCACTCGGCGAAAACCTATCTATGTCCTTAATTTATCGTTTGACTCCCCTTACCTGGGAGTACGAACAAGCCCATCCTCTGGTAAGTCTTGTCTTGCCTACTCCACAGATAGTAATAGCCTTGATTATTATCTGGTTTTGCCTGAAAACCAGGAAATATATCTTTGATTTTAGTAGCTTGGATTATTCTATACCCAACGAAAAGAGAGTAAGGGTAATAGTGGTGCTGGCCAGTACCATGCTATTTCTACTGCTTATCCAAATAGTATTTAACATCCTCTACGGCCTTTCTGCTCAATATATTATGCCGAATGTTTCTACCCAAGGGCTGAGCATTCTACCTACCATGGCTATGGTATGTGCTTTTTTAATTATGGTTCTTATTATCCAACAGTTATTTATCCTTCTGGGTAAGGAAAGCAAATATATTACTCAGACCGCCTATGTGCAAACTCTTGATGAATTGTATACTGCCACCCAGGCTGAGGCCCATGATCGGATAAACCATCTGCAAACACTATATGGGTTTGTACAATTGGGTAATTTAGATGAAACCCGTGCATATTTAGAAGAGCTGATCGGTGAAATCATTGTGACCAGAAACTTTATGTCTACCGGTCATCCGGCGTTGTCAGCCCTGTTATATATCAAGAGTGGTTTAGCCACTTCACGTGGCATCCAACTTGATATCACGGCTGATACCCGCGTCGATAAACTGGCTATTCCTCCTCACGAGCTAAACCGTATTCTGGGTAATCTCATTAACAATGCCTTTGATTCGGTTGCTATGCTTCCCCGTGAAGACAGAAAAGTTTTTGTACATATAACAAAAAACGACAAAAAATACCAGATACGCATTGCGAATTGTGGTAACCTTACTCCAGAAGCACAGCAAAAGATCTTTGAACGCGGATTCAGCACTAAACGGGATGGTCACCGGGGGCTTGGATTATTCATTGTTCGGCAATTAGTTGAGAAACATCGGGGGCAGGTCGAGGTGGACAATCCTGACGGCATGGTGGTATTTACGGTTTATCTGCCGGAGTCATCGCAGGGGAGTGAAGCAATTGAACAGCCTGGCTCGAAATCTCGGTCGTTTAATAGCGGCGAATTCAACATCACATCATGATGAAGATGTCCTTCGTTATGGTCTTGAGGTGTTCTTGGGCGGGTTTCTGCAGTTTCTGTTATTGATCGTAATTGGTTGGTCCCTGAGATTACTACCAGAACTGCTGACGGTTTTAGTTTCCTTTTCTTTATTCCGCCGACTGGCAGGCGGAGCTCACTGTAATACCTATTTAGTCTGTACAATAGCCGGTTTGATTAGCTTCCCGATCCTGGCCTACCTATGTCATGTCATTAGCTATCAGTATTTTGAGGCTTACTTGTTGATCGTTGCATCATTCAGTCTGGTGACTGTCTATTTTAAGGCACCATTAGATACAGAGACCAAGCCGGTAAAAGATTCGCAAAAACGCTTACGTTTAAAGATCAGTGCGGCCTGCTTAGTTGTTTTTTTACTCATTGCTGCCCAATATTGTCATTGGGTAGGACAAGATCTTATAGCTATTGCGATACTTCTCGGCATCTTCTACCAAACCTTGACCATGACCCGCTTGGGCGCTATTTACATGCGCTTTTACGATTTCATTCTCAGTAATCGGTGGGTAAATAATTTAGGGAAGGAGGAAACGTAATGTTGACTAAAATTAAGGGTCTGATGTTCACCTCGCTTGCCATGGTATTCGTCTTCATCGCCGCATCGAACTTGAACGTATGCTGCCCAGTTTACCATTATCAGCCTGAACTGCCAAACAAGAATTAGAGCCATTTTCAGCAAATAACTTACTACATATATGTTCTATTATTCAGAATCATAATAAACCCGTGAGAGACACAAGCAAACGTCTATCACGGGTTTTTTTATGGGGAGAGCTGGCTATCAAATTTATTAATTGTCATTTTGAATAGTTTTCAATACTGGATGGCATGCTAATCCTGAAACGACTAAGAAAGGAGTTTTATTATGATTGGAACCATAGTCCGTTTTGTAGTCTCAGCTCTAGTCCTGATGCTGGTTGGGTACCTTCTCCCCGGCATAACTGTATCCGGCTTTGTGGGGGCCTTGATAGCTGCTATCGTGATAGCCATTCTGGGATATTTAGTGGAACTGGTCCTGGGAGACAGGGTATCACCTCGTTCACGCGGCATTGTAGGTTTTGTGACCGCTGCTGTTGTTATCTACTTAGCCCAGTATATAGTTCCTAACTACCTTTCGGTTTCCATACTGGGCAGTTTGCTGGCTGCATTTGTAATTGGACTGGTTGATGCCTTTGTTCCTACCGAGATCCGCTAAGGCTGGTTGGGACATAAAGAAAAGCCCCTTTGACCGCTTGATAAGGGAATTAACCTTCTAGGGTGGTAAAAAGCTCGTAAGGCGCTGCATTTACGCAATGCCGGACGAGCTTTTATTTTGCGATACGTGCTTGAAGGATCAGGCTCTTAGAAAAGAATCAAGTGATATTATGACATTTAACGAACGCTTGGTACACAGTGAAAAGCGTTGCTATTATAAGCAAAGAACAGTACAATGATGAATGACGAATGGAAATTATATCTGCCGTACAAGGTAGATATATTGTCCGAGAGGGTGAAAAAATGTTCGGCAGTATAGGTCCCTGGGAAATAGTATTGATAATGGCAGTGGCTTTGATCGTGGTCGGTCCGGGCAAACTTCCCGATGTAGCCCGGTCCGTGGGTAAAGCTGCTAGTGAGTTTAAAAGAGCTACCTCCGGCGTTCAGAAGGATTTTATGGATGCCATGAAAGAGGAACAGAAGCCAGCGGTTGCCAAAACAGAAACGATCATTGAGACCGCCCAAAGCAGTAACAGCGATTTTGTGGCTAAGATAGTTGAAAATGACAGCCAAACCGATAGCGAAGCTGCACCTAGTGAATCTGAACCTGCTGCGGAAAATACCAAGGCAGAGTGAGACTAAAACTGAATAATAGTATTACTCTTATCCAGAGTGGTGGAGGGACTGGCCCGATGAAACCCGGCAACCGCCTGAAAAGGTATGGTGCCAATTCCTGCAGGGATACCTGGCAGATGAGAGGGAGATGAGACCCCTCTTATTGTGAGGGGTTTTTGTATATAATCTTATTTAGACTGAGATGTGAAAGTAGGGATGGAGATGGCAAGTGACATCGTAGCTTTATTAAGGGAAAGGGTTCTTATGCTGGATGGAGCTATGGGCACCATGCTCCAGCAAAATGGCATGAGACCAGGTGAATGCCCTGAACTGTTTGGGGTGAACAATCCTGCAACACTTAAGGATATACATGGGCAATATGTAGATGCAGGTTCAGATATCATCGAAACCAATACCTTTGGCGGTAACCGTTTGAAACTTGATGAATATGCTCTGGGCGATCGGGTCCACGAAATAAATGCGGAAGCGGTAAGGATTGCCAAAAAGGCGGTGGGAGACCGAGCGCTGGTGGCAGCCTCTATTGGACCCAGTGGCAGGCTGCTGCAGCCGATGGGCGATGTAACCTTTGACGATCTGTATGAGGTCTTTGCTGAGCAGATAAGAGCTTGTGCTGCTGGCGGAGCTGATCTGATATCTATAGAAACTATGACTGATATAGGAGAAATGCGGGCAGCCCTGATAGCCGCTCAGCAGAATACCCGATTACCGGTAATTACACACATGACCTTTGAAAGTGACGGCCGCACCATGACGGGGACGGATCCGATAAATGCCGCCCTGACCCTGAGCGCTTTTCAGCCGCTGGCGATCGGGGCCAATTGTTCAGGCGGTGCGCGTGAACTGCTCAAAGTATTAGAGCAGATGGCTAAGTACAGTTCAGTACCGCTGTCTATTGAACCTAATGCAGGGCTTCCGCGGCTAATCAATGATCAGACGGTGTTTCCTGACAGCCCCGATGAGATGGCTGAATATGCTCTGCTGTTAAGGGAAGCCGGCGCCTCTATAATAGGCGGATGCTGCGGCACGACACCAGCGCATATCCGGGCCATGGCTGACGCTGTCAGAGGGTTGGGGCCCGGTAAAAAAACTACTGCTAAATACTTTGCCCTGACCGCTCGCAGTTGCCATGTCCTACTGGGAGAGAACCAGCCGCTGGCCTTTATTGGTGAGAGGATCAATCCTACTGCCCGCAAGAAATTGGCCCAGGATATCAAGGACGGTAAGATGCAGATAGTTGTAAATGAGGCAAGAGAGCAGGTCAAGGCAGGAGCGCCGATCCTGGATGTCAATATGGGAGTTCCAGGTATTGACGAACCAGCTGCAATGCGGCAGGCAGTAATGGGGGTGCAGGCTGCGGTTGATTTGCCGCTATCCCTGGATTCTACCAATCCAGCTGCACTGGAAGAGGGTTTGAAAAACTTCGTGGGGCGGGCTTTGATTAACTCAACTACCGGAGAAGAGAAACAGATGCGCTTAGTGATGCCGCTGGCCCGCAAATATGGTGCGGCTATACTGGGCCTTTGCCTTGATGACAAGGGGATACCGGAGAAAGCTGATGGTCGTATGGAGGTAGCCCGGCGCATTTATCAAACTGCTAAGGAATATGGGCTGCGTGATGAAGATATATATATAGACTGTTTAGTCAAGACGGCCAGTGCAGAGCAAGAGAATGTCATGGAGACGATAACGGCGCTCAGGAGTGTAAAGAGCGAACTGGGCGTAGGAACTGTATTAGGAGTCAGCAATGTATCACATGGCCTGCCGGCGCGGGAGTTACTGAACTCTACTTATCTGGCGATGGCCTGGGCGGCAGGCTTAGATTTGCCCATAATGAATCCCTTTGATCAGCGTATGATGGAAGTGACTCGATCGGCGGCTGTGCTGCTGAATCGGGACCCCAATTGCGGGGAGTTTATCAGTCGCTACAAGGATTATAAACCTGGCGCTGCCGGAGGCGCAGTCGGCAATCGGCATGATGTCTGTACCCAATGCAATATACCGGAATTGCTGGGGAAACAGGCGGCAGCCCCTAATGTGTCAGTTTCCCCAGCGCCGGTCCCAACGGCTGAAGCGGTAGAAAAAACTATTTTTGACCGTTTAAAGGCTATGGTTTTGAACGGTGAACGCGAGGAAATTGAAGCCGCCCTGCTGCAAGCTCTGGATGAGCAGAAGCACGAACCGCTGGAGATCATCAATCGGGGACTGATACCCGGAATTGAAGCGGCGGGAGGTTTGTACGATAAAAAACAGTATTTTCTGCCCCAGCTGATGATGTCAGCTGAGACTATGAAAAGGGCCTTTGCCATAGTTAAGCCCCGCATGGCCGAGGATAAAAGCCAAGAGAAGGGGGTAATCATCATGGCTACAGTAGCTGGTGATATCCATGATATTGGCAAAAACATAGTCTGCGTAATGTTAGAGAACTATGGATTCAAGGTGATCGACCTGGGTAAGGACGTGGACAGTGAGCTAATCATCGATATGGCCGAGCGTTCCGGAGCAGATATTGTTGGGCTCAGCGCACTGATGACCACTACCATGCCGGCGATGAAAGAAGTAATTCAGGGGATTAAGGAGAAGAAATTGAAGTGCAAGATTATGGTAGGCGGTGCGGTGCTCAACCAGGAGTATGCTGACAGCATTGGGGCCGACGCCTATTCACGGGATGCCAGGGACGCAGTAGTAAAAGCGCAGAGTTTGTTGAGTTAAGGGGGAAATACGATGGCAGTTCAGAAGAGTTATGAGGAGATAAACGAAAAGATCAGGCGGGGAGAAGCTGTGGTAGTCACCGCTGAAGAGGTTATTGACATAGTTGCGGAAAAGGGCATTGAAAAGGCAGCACGGGAAATCGATGTGGTCACTACCGGTACTTTCGGCCCGATGTGTTCTTCCGGCGCATTTATTAACTTCGGCCATGCCAATCCCCGTATTAAGATGAAAAAGGTTTGGCTGAACGGGGTGGAGGCTTATGGCGGTATAGCTGCGGTCGATGCCTATATCGGCGCCGCCCAGCTGCCGGATAACGATCCGGAAAACAAGGTATATCCCGGACGCTTTACCTATGGCGGCGGCCATGTGATCCATGACCTGGTAGCGGGAAAAGAGGTGCGGCTGGAAGCAGTGGCCTATGGCACCGATTGCTATCCAAACAAAAAGGTAGAGAGTGTCATAACCCTGAGCGATGTCAATGAGGCCTTTTTATTCAATCCGCGCAACGCTTATCAGAATTATAATTGCGCGGTAAATCTCAGTGACCGTACAATTTACACTTATATGGGTATATTGAAACCGCGGGTGGGCAACGCCAGCTACTCGACCTCCGGGCAGCTCAGCCCGCTCTTCAATGATCCTCATTACCGTACTACCGGCATTGGGACCAGGATTTTCCTGGGTGGTGGCGTAGGTTATGTGGCCTGGAACGGGACCCAGCATCATCCCAATGTGCCCCGGGGAGAGAACGGAGTGCCCCTCGGCGGCGCGGGGACCCTGTCGCTCATCGGCGATCTCAAGCAAATGGACCCCAATTGGCTGGTGGGATTAAGCTATATAGGCTATGGCGCCACTATGGCTGTGGGAATCGGTATCCCAATTCCGATACTGGATGAGGAGATGCTAAAATATACCGCAGTCAAGGATGAAGACATCTTCTGCCCAATCGTAGACTACAGTGAGCAGTATCCTTATGGTAAACCCATGGATCTCGGGAAGGCTAATTTCAAGGAACTGAAGAGCGGCCGTATAACCATTAACGGCAAAGAGGTGGTTACCACACCGCAATCCAGTTATCCGCGGGCTCGCCAAATAGCCCATACACTCAAGGAATGGATTAGAGACGGTAAGTTCGAGATTACCCGGCCGGTGGCACCATTGCCCGGCGCTGATGCTGACATCGTTTTTAAATCCATTCCCCAGAACAAGGGTTAATGAGTATAAAGTGAGGAGGGAGTCCGAGTGAAAAATAAGATAGTATGTCATTTTTCAGCAGCGCAATCTGAACAGCCGATCGTGTATCATCTGGTGAAAAACCATGATCTGGTGGTGAATATTTTAAAAGCTAATATTAATCCCCAAAAGGAAGGGTATTTAGTTATAGAGCTGGAAGGGTCCAAGAAGTCATACGAAGGTGGTCTGGCTTTCCTGAAAGAAGTGGGTGTAATAGTTGAGCCATTATCTGAGACTATTTTGTGGGACGACGAGATCTGCATACAATGCGGAGCCTGTGCCTCCTTCTGCCCGACCGATGCCTTATCTATTGACCGGGAGAGTATGTTGGTCAGTTTTGAAAATTCCAAGTGCATAGTCTGCGGCATGTGCCTGGACTGCTGCCCCACCCGGGCGATAGCCTTGCACTTTGAGGTCAGGGAGGCTGTGTAGTTGATGGATGTCGGTAAACATGATTATGTCAACCGTCATTATCGTTTGAATCATACCGGGAGCGATTTGTCATATTTCAATATCAGAGTAAAAGATAGTGATTTGGCTATCGGGGTGGCAAAAGAAGCTTACACCGATAGCCTGATTTCATTATGTCAGCGTGAGTTGATTCGCTTGCGCAGTGGGTTGGAATACTATATCGAGATGCAGCCTGACTTTAAAACCACCTTTCTTCCGATCCAACTATTGCCAGGGGCACCGGATATAGCAAGACTAATGGCGGGGGCGGGTCTCCTGGCCGGGGTAGGGCCGATGGCGGCAGTAGCCGGGGCTTTTGCGCAAACGATCGGTGAGTACTTAAACCCATATTCCGCGGAGGTAATCGTAGAAAACGGAGGAGACATTTATCTGCGTTCAAGTATCCCCAGAACGATAGCCATATTTGCTGGTGAATCATCCTTTTCCAATCAGATAGCTCTGAAGGTGAACCCGGCAGGAAACAGCCTGGGAATCTGTACATCGTCGGGGACGGTCGGCCCAAGTGTCAGCCTGGGTAAGGCCGATGCAGTATTAATACGAGCTGCTTCTGCTGCGCTCGCTGATGCCGTGGCCTCTCGGGCTGGCAACCAGGTACAGAATGAAAATGATTTGATGAAGGCGGTTGAGGCGGCTAGAGAGGTGCCGGGAGTCGAAGGGGTGCTGGTTATCAAGAACGACAAAATGGCGGCCTGGGGCGATATGGAACTAGTGCCGATCTAAGGGGAAGACGAATTTACCACAGATTCACACAGATGCTTCGCAGCACAGATGAACACAGATTATTCATTTACTAATGCCCCCCCGGTCATCTGTAGCGAATTATAATACCACTTGCAGGATTTCAAATAATGATGTTGAATTTTATATAAATCCAGCAAAAGATATATCTGGATAGAGCATAGAATGATGATCCGGTGACGAGTTTGTCTTGTGGTCATATGTGATTTTTCTTGTTAGGAGGAGTACCGATCCATGAATGCTGAAGCAGTAGTAAATCACCTGGTTGACTGGCTGCGCGAAAAGGTAGCTGAGGCTGGCGCTGATGGTGTCGTAGTTGGGGTAAGCGGGGGTGTCGATTCCTCGGTAGCTGCCGTAATAGCGAAAATGGCATTTCCTGAGACGGTTTTGGGCTTGATGTTACCCTGCGAAAGTGAATTCACCGATATGATCCATGGGCAGCTTTTGTTGGAGAAGTTTAAAATACCATTTCGAATCGTTGACCTGGATAATGCTTATCATGCTCTTTTAACTAAATATGAAGCGTATATCAAATTAGATGGCAAGCAAGGTCAGCTAATGAGGGCCAATCTTAAACCGCGGCTACGCATGACGACCCTTTACTATTCGGCTCAGGGCAGGAATCTGCTGGTAATTGGAACCAGCAATAAGAGCGAGATTTATATGGGATATGCCACGAAATGGGGAGATAACGCAGTTGACCTGCAGCTGCTGGGGAATCTGACCAAGCGAGAAGTATATGAATTGGCCAGATATCTTAGAATTCCGTCGGTGATTATCAACAAGGCTCCTTCAGCTGGCCTGTGGATAGGACAAACCGATGAAAATGAAATGGGCTTTACTTACGATGATTTGGAAGCCTATTTTAGACAAGAAGAGATCGACCCCAACATAGCAAAACGCATCGAGCAAATGCATAAACAGAGCGAGCATAAGCGAAACGCCGTTCCCATACCCGAGATCCCAGCTGCGTTCAAAGACTAGAAATAGTAAAAATACAGATATTATACTCAGGCTACTCTGATCAGCAAAGAAAATCCATGGAGGTATAACTATTGGCCACCAGACATCGCAACGTAATGATCCGCATGCTGATATCTCTGGGCATATTCGCCTACATCGCCTATTTGTCCAGGCGGTGGCTGCCCCCTGCCGATTTCTACGTTATTATCGCCTTTTTCGGAGTTTTCCTGGCCTGGTCGGTCGTAGAAACTGCTATTTATCAGCCCCCTGAGACCGCAGCGATTGAAGATGAGGATCGCCAATCCTATCTATTTTTACAATTGTCTTCGTTTGCTGTATTGATCTATGCCATAATAGATTTTACCGAATGGCAGTTAACCAGGATCAGTGATGGGGAGCCTGCCATCATTATAGCCGGATTTGTGGTCTATGCCCTTTATGCATTAATACGCTACCGGGCAATCGTAACCTTGGGCAAGTACTATAACCTCAGGGTAGCTATATACGAGGAGCACAGCCTTATTACCCACGGAATCTATTCCAGTATCAGGCATCCATTCTATTTAACCGCATTACTTAGTGTCATTTCGATTTCTCTGATATTCAGTTCCTGGGGCGGGCTGTTGCTGAGTTTGGCTTTATCTATTCCCGCTATCATATATCGCATCAACATTGAAGAGGACTTCATGTTGCGTCATTTCGGCAGTGAATATCAGGAATATATGGCTCGAACGAAAAAACTGCTGCCGGGTATTTGGTAAAGGGAACTCGGAATTAATCCGAGATGGACAACGATTTTGGCAGTGATGAGATAACGATAGTATGGATTCCATGTCCGCCCCTGCAGTTTAAATCTGTGTCAATCTGTGATAATCTGTGGCTAATTAGAAACTCTAAGGAGGTTGTCGTAACGCATGTCCGGACATAATAAGTGGTCCACCATCAAACATAAGAAGGCCAAGACCGATGAAAAGAGGGGCAAGGAGTTCACCAAGATTGCCAAGGAGATTACCATTGCCGTTCGCACCGGCGGTGGCGGCGATCCTGAAATGAATTCCAAGCTAAAACTGGCGGTCCAGAAGGCCAAATCAGTCAATATGCCCAATGATAATATTGCCCGGGCCATAAAAAAAGGTACCGGAGACATGGAAGGCGATGCCCTGGAGGAGATCATTTACGAAGGTTATGCAACAGCTGGCGTGGCAGTTATGCTGGAGATCGCTACCGATAACCGCAACCGTACTGCTTCAGAGGTAAGACATTACTTCTCTAAATACGGAGGTAACTTGGGCGAGAATGGTTGTGTGGCCTGGATGTTCAAAAGGGTAGGCACGATTAGTATTGCCAAGGAAGACCTTAAGGTTGATGAAGAAGAGTTTATGCTGCAAGTCCTGGATATGGGAGCAGAAGATATTAAAGACGATGACGACTATTTTGAGGTTATTACCTTACCGGAACACTTGATGGAAGTGAAAGAGGCGCTGGAGAAGGAAGGTTATAAATTAGAAGATGTGGATATAGTCCTGTCTCCGGAGAACACGGTTGAAATCAATGACGAGACGGTTGCCGCCAAGGTGATTAAGCTAATCGATCTGCTGGAAGATCATGATGATGTACAACGGGTATATACTAATATGTCTATATCGGACGAGATCATGGATAAATTATAAGCCTGCCAAGAGCAAATTAGGCAGTTATCTTGCTGAAGATAGCTGCCTAATTATTTTCTGTTGACGACTTGGAAATAACATGCTAAATTTATCTTGTCGGTCGGTCGACCGACTGACAGGTTGTTAGCATTATGATCGGAGTAATTTAAATGAACAACAATGATGGTAAAAACAACATTAGCACCCGTCAATTAATACTGCAGACCGCCAGCCGTCTGATGATGGAGCAGGGGGTAACCAGCACCAGTCTGGCCGATATTGCCCGGGAAGCCAATATAAGTAAGGGAACCCTGCATTACTACTATCCATCCAAGAGCGATCTGATTTATGACATTACCCAGGAGCACTTCAGCCTGGTTACTATAAGCTTGATCAATTGGATGGAGCAGGCCCGCGGGCAGGCCAGCTTTGCTGATATCATAAAGGTTGTGGTCAACTCCTTTCTGGAAGCAGAGACTCGAACCAAATTACACCTGTATCTATTGCAGGAGGCAGTGCTCAATAATGAGGATTTGAAAGTGCGCTTTCAGGATACTTACCGCGAATGGCGCAAGCTGATCAAGGATGAACTAGACAAACAAGCCGATCTGTTAGGTTTCACTGACGAGGAAGCCCGTGCGCTGTCTTTTATGCTGGTTGCTATTATCGACGGTCTTATTATCCAGCGCATGGTTGGCGGAGACTCTATTCCTCTGCATGATATTGCCGATTACTTGGGCCGCTAAAGCGTGGCCCATTCTTTTTAACTATTATCGGTCGTCTGACCGGACGAGAAGTGGGGGTGTAAGCCGATACTAAACTAGACTTCCGGGAAGAGGTATGAAATTTGAATGGAGGAGGAATTTTGAATGGCAGAAATCATGGAGTACCAGATGTTTATCGATGGTAATTGGACTCCGGGCAGTACAGGGGAGATGATGGATGTCATCAACCCGGCTAATCGCGAGGTGGTAGCCAGGGTGCCCCGAGGTAATGCGCAGGATGTTGACCGGGCTTTGTCTAGTGCGCGGGCAAGTTTTGAATCAGGAGTATGGTCTGAGCGCTCAATAGATGAGCGGATCGAAGTTATCATGACAGCGGCTATGCTGGCTACGGCTAACAAGGATCGCTTGGCTTACCTCGAATCATTGACCTCAGGCGCCACCATAAGGCGTACCACTACGGTTGATGCCGCTGAGGTGGCCGCTACTTTGCTGCTGGCCGGCATGATGGCCAAGGAATTGCCGCGTGTTGAACATGCTTTCTTTTCACCGCCCTGGGTAGCCCCCATGCACTCCTACTGGAAACGTGAACCCATCGGTGTTTGTGCCGGCATAACCCCCTGGAACTTCCCCTTGATTTTGGCGATTTTTAAAATAGCTCCTGCCCTGGTCATGGGCAACAGCCTGGTTATCAAGCCTGCCAGTATCACTCCGGTCACTACGCTGGAGCTGGCGAAACTGTTGAGTGATGCCGGTTTGCCGCCGGGAGTATTCAACGTTATCACCGGGCCGGGCTCTTCCGCCGGAAACTATATGGCCCAGCACCCCGAAGTCGACAAGATAGCTTTCACCGGTTCCACTGAGGTAGGGAAGCAGGTCGCTCATATGGCGGCTGATACCATCAAGCGCGTCACCCTGGAATTGGGCGGCAAATCCCCGATAATCATTTTGGATGATGCTGATATGGAAGTGGCGGTGAATATGTGCCTGTTAGCCTTCCTGTTCCACTCCGGTCAGGTCTGTGAATCCGGCACTCGTCTATTCGTTCCGCGCCATATGCAGGATGAGCTGGTGGAACGCATGATTAAAAAGATCCAGAAGATGGTGATTGGTGACCAAATGGACATCAATACCGACCTCGGTCCCATCGCCAATGCGGATCAGCTGCGCACCATCATGAATTATGTTGAGATTGGGAAACAGGAGGGAGCACAGCTGGCTTATGGCGGCAACCAGTTGACCAGCGGCATATATGAAAAAGGTTTCTTCTTTGAACCCACCATATTCATCAATTGCAACAATAAAATGACTCAGGCCCGGGAAGAGATATTCGGACCGGTACAATGTGTGATACCCTACGATGACCTTGACGAAGCCATCGCCATGGCCAATGACAGCCCTTACGGACTCGGCGGCGGTGTCTGCAGCACTAATGCCAGCCGGGCCCAGCGTGTTGCATCTAAGTTAAGGACCGGCAGTGTTTGGATTAACACCTGGCATGTATTGCGTCCCGATGCCCCGTTTGGTGGATACAAACAGAGCGGTTACGGCCGTGAATGCTGCTACCATTCACTCCTGGCCTACAGTGAAGTTAAGCATATCTGCCAGGACCTGACCCCGGATGGCAGCGAGAAGCTGATGAGCGTATTGATCGGTGCAAACAAATAAATTTGATGATAGATTGGAGGGTTCTTAAGATGGCTATACCAAAATATTTCGTTTGGGATTACCGCAGCATCGTGGAAGTAGGGGCAGGTTGCGTTACCTTCGTACCACAGCGCTTTGATGATATGGGCTGCAAACGAATCGGTCTGATTACCGATGAAGGTTTAGTCAAGGTCGGGATAGTGGATCAGGTCAAAGAGATATTTGCAGTCCAGGGTCAACCGAAAATCGTTGGAACATATGACAAGATAGAGCCGGATGCCGTTATGAGGGTTATCAACGACTGTGCCCGCTGGTGCCGGGAACTGGCTGTAGATGGTCTGCTGGCCGTTGGAGGAGGAAGCGTACTTGACTCGGTCAAGGGAGTCAAGGCCATGCTGGGCATGAAGGTAATTGATATCAAGGAGATCATGCCTGGCAATATCGGGCCTTATCTGGCGCCGATGGGCAAGCCGTTGGGTATTCCCCATATCGCTATTCCAACCACGGCCGGTACCGGTTCGGAGTCCTCGCCCATAGCTGTTATCTACAATGAGGAACAAAAGATCAAGGGCGACTTGCTGCATCCCTATCTGCCAGCAGATTATGCCTTCCTGGATCCAATGTTTACAGTGGGATTGCCACCCAAGATGACCGCAGATACCGGATTTGATGCTCTTTCACATGCGGTGGAGGCTATCAGCTCGCCGGGGGACAACTGCATGATTGATGCCCTGTCGATTCAGGCTATCAAACTTATCCTGAAGTATTTGCCGATAGCAATTGAAGACGGTAGCAACCTGGAGGCTCGTACCAAGATGTTGGTGGCCAGTAATATGGCGATCATGGCTTTCGGGATGTCTGGTCTCTTTTATCCCATACACAACGTAGCCCATGCAGCAGGAGGCCAACTGCGCATCCCGCATGGCGAAGCCAATGCGGTACTTATACCGATTCTGATGGAGCAGTATCCGAAACATTACCTGTATACTTCGGCTACTTTGGCCGATGCCTTTGGTGTGGATCCTACCGGCAAGACTCAGGAAGAAGTTGTTGCGGCCTGTGCAAAGGTAGTAAGGGCTTTCCAGAAGAAATGCGGCGTTGAACCCAAATTTGCTGCCGAGTTGGATGCCCAGTCCATGGAATTGATGTTCTGGGCTGTCCGGCTGGATCCCTCGGGCTTGTTCTATCCGCTGCCGGATGATGTAATCAGAGAATGCTTGAAGGCTTGCTTTATTAGTGCCTAGTCGTGACTGATTGCAATAATTAACGGGTTTTGGCGGGAGTATCCCTTGCTGATCTGAAGCAGAGGAAACTCCCGCTTTGCATACAATATTATTCAGCTTCGGGTGTTTAACAATAGGACGTTTTCGGTTAATATAGAAGCTGGGTCAGCTGATTGCGCCCGTTTTCTAGGGTTTTTATGGCTATTATGCCTTGATTCTCAGTAATTTTCCTGGAGAGGAGTGTTAATAGGTGAATTGTTGCTGCCAACCGGATCGCAACTGGGAAGAGATATTCAAGCAGGATAAAGTGGACTTGGAAATGATCACCGGGGTATTGAATAAGTATCGGGGCGAAGAGGGCAGTCTTATCGCCGTCTTGCAGGAGACCCAGGCCATATACGGGTATTTGCCCATGCTGGCGCTTCGCTATATAGCTGATGAGTTGGGTATCAAGGCCGCCAAGGTCTACGGTGCAGCCACCTTCTATACCCAATTCAGGCTCAAGCCGGTTGGCAAGTATCTGATCCTGCTCTGTGAAGGCACTGCCTGTCATGTCAATGGAGCGGAGCGTCTAGAGATCGCCCTGGCCGAAGAACTCAAGATAGAAAAAGGGGAAACCACCGCTGATGGAGTCTTTACTTTTGATACAGCCGCCTGTTTAGGCTGCTGTAGTCTGGCCCCGGTTATGATGATAAACGGCCAGGCCTACGGACCACTGACTCCGGACAGCGCAAGAAAGATAATCCGGGATATCTACGCCCGGGAGAAAGCAGACCAGGAAAGAGGGCAGGCCGTATGAAACTGAGGTTAGGCATGGGGAGCTGCGGCATTGCTGCCGGCGCCCTGGATGTTTGGGATGGGATCAAAGAGGAGTTGGAACAGTCGGGTTTGGACCTGCAGGCTGCTCCAACCGGTTGTGTGGGGATGTGCCATCACGAGCCGCTGCTGGATGTGATCGAGGATGATGGTTCAGTATACACCTATGGCAAGGTGAACGCAGAAAGAGCCAAAGAGATAATCAGAACTCATAAAGCAGGGAAAGGACCGCTTGAGGACTATCTTGTATCCAGCAGTCTTCAGCCCAATGAATTCCTGCAGGCGCAGTTCAGGGTGGCACTGCGCAATTGCGGGAGGATAAACCCTGAATCTATCGATGAATATATTGCTGCGGGCGGCTATCAGGCTTTGTATAAAGTGCTGAAGACTATGTCCGGAGATGACGTAATAGATGAATTGAAGATATCCGGGCTGGGAGGCCGGGGTGGTGCCGGCTTCCCCACCTGGTTCAAGTGGAATGCCACCAGAAACGAAACCGGCAGTCAAAAGTACCTGGTCTGCAACGCCGATGAGGGTGATCCGGGTGCTTTCATGGACCGCAGCCTGCTGGAGAGCGATCCGCATTCAGTCTTGGAGGGTATGGCCATCGCCGCATATGTCATCGGTGCCAGTACCGGCGTCATCTATTGCCGCGCCGAATATCCGCTGGCCATCAAACGCCTGCAGATAGCTATTGCTCAAGCGGAAGAAAAGGGCTATTTGGGTGAGGATATCCTGGGCAGCGGCTTCCACCTGACTATCAGGATAAAGCAGGGAGCCGGGGCCTTTGTTTGCGGCGAAGAGACGGCGCTGATCGCCTCTCTGGAAGGAGAACGCGGTATGCCGCGTCTGAAGCCGCCCTATCCTTCGGAGAAGGGCTACTGGAATAGACCTACAAATATCAACAACGTGGAGACCTTTGCCAATGTACCCTGGATCATAAACTCGGGAGGGGCAGCTTTTGCCGCCATCGGGACCACGGACAGCAAGGGGACCAAGGTATTTGCCCTGGCCGGTAAGATCAAACGCGGTGGTCTGGTGGAAGTGCCGATGGGTATAAGCCTGCGGGACATCATTTTTAAGGTGGGCGGCGGCATCAAGGATGATCGCCAGTTTAAGGCCGTACAGCTCGGGGGACCATCCGGGGGATGTATACCCGAGCGTTTGTTGGATACGCCGGTAGACTATAAATCCATAAAGGCTACCGGTGCTATCATGGGTTCCGGAGGCATGATCGTGGTCGACGAGGCTACCTGTATGGTAGATATGGCCCGCTACTTTTTGGATTTTACCCAGAAGGAATCCTGCGGTAAGTGCGTGCAATGCCGTATCGGCACCAAGCGCATGCTGGAGGTACTGGAACGCATATGTGAAGGAAATGGTCAGGCGGGTGATGTAGCATTGCTGCAAGACCTTGCGGCCGAAATCAAGGCGGCCGCCCTCTGTGGTCTGGGCAACAGCGCGCCCAATCCGGTCCTGACCACAATAGAATATTTTGCCGAGGAGTATCGGGCGCATATCGAGGAAAAGCGCTGCCCGGCCAAACAGTGTAAACACCTGATAACCTTTGTGATCGATCCGGTCAAATGCAAATCCTGTGGGATCTGCGCCAAGAAGTGTCCGGTAAATTGTATCACTGGCGAGAAGAAACAGCCCTACGTGATTGAACAGGAGAAATGTATCAAATGCGGCACCTGTCTTGAGGTGTGCCCGACTAAATTTGCCGCGGTAAGTGTGGATTAGGGAGAGGTGATAAGGATGTTTCATTTGACGATAGACGGTAAAAATTTGACCGGCAGCGAGGGACAGACCATTCTGGATGTGGCCCGGGCAGGAGGTATTGAGATCCCCACCCTCTGCCATGATGAACGCCTCAAACCGTATGGCTCCTGCGGCATCTGTGTGGTTCAGTTGGAAGGCAGTGATAACCTGGTCCGTTCCTGCGCGACTGCTGCCAGCGACGGCATGGTGGTTTATACTGATAATCCGAGGATTAGAAAATCCCGGCAAATGACACTGGAACTGCTGCTGTCTGATCATGATGGTGACTGCCGCCCGCCATGTTCCAAGGCCTGCCCGGCTCATACCGACTGCCAGGGGTACGTGGGCCTGATCGCTAATGGTAAGTATAGTGAAGCAACCGCATTGATCAAGGAGGCTATTCCGGTCCCGTTGAGCATCGGATTGGTATGTCCTCATCCCTGCGAGGATGCCTGCCGCCGGCAGTTGGTGGAGGAGCCGATTGCCATCGCCGCTTTGAAGTCTTTTGCGGCCTGGCAGGATATGAACGATCTGCAGCCCTATCAGGTCTCGACTAAACCGGCCACCGGTAAAAAGGTCGCCATCGTTGGCTCAGGCCCAGCGGGATTGACCGCAGCATTTTTCCTGGCTAAAGAAGGGCACCAGGTAACAGTATATGATGCTATGCCCGAATTTGGGGGTATGCTTCGTTATGGCATACCGGAATACCGGTTACCGAAAAAGCTACTGGATAAAGAGATCGACAACATCCGTCAGTTGGGTGTGGTATTCGTCCCCAATACTCGGGTGAATAGTGATATAAGTCTCGAAGAACTGCACGGGAAGTACGACGCAGTATTCCTAGGGATCGGCGCCTGGACCTCATCCAGAATAGATTGCCCCGGCGAAGATCTGCCGGGAGTGCTTGGGGGAATCGATTTCCTGCGCGATGTTGCTATGGGCCGCCCGGTGGAGATAGGTTCTAAAGTAGCTATTATTGGCGGTGGCAATACGGCTATGGACGCTGCCCGCACCTCAGTGCGTCTGGGGGCCAGCGAAGTAATGGTGCTCTATCGCCGCACCCGGGCGGAGATGCCGGCAGAGGACCTGGAGATCGAGGAAGCTATGGAGGAAGGGGTCCAGTTTCATTTCCTGGTGGCGCCAGCCGAGATCTCCGCGGAAAATGGTAAGGTCAACGCTATCCGCATGCAGGTGATGGAGTTGGGCGAGCCAGATAAATCTGGTCGGCGCCGTCCGATGCCTACCGGCGAAGAAAAAATAATTGCCGTTGACAATATAATCGCAGCCATCGGCCAGCAGGTGAACACGTCAGGATTTGAGGGTCTGGAGTTGACCCGCTGGGGGTCGCTCGCAGCCGATGAGAGCAGCTTTCTTACCAGCCTGCCAGGAGTATTTGCCGGGGGCGATGGAGTAACCGGACCTGGCATAGCTATAGAAGCGGTTGCTCAGGGCAAAGGAGCCGCCCGGGCCATGATTGATTACCTGGCTGGCAAGGAAATGGTATATACCAAGCCGTACCTGGCGGAGAGACAGGTATCGGCTGATGATTTTGCCGAAAAGATCCGCGAACCACGGGCTAAACTTAAGCATGCTGATCCGGTGGCCAGAAGATCAAATTTTGAATTGGTAAGCCAGGTGTTCGATCCGGACGAGGCGCAGCGTGAGGCCAGCCGGTGCCTGGAATGTGGCTGTATGGATTATTTCGAATGCAAATTGATAAAATATGCCGGTGAGTATCAGGCCAATCCAATACGTTTGGCTGGGGCCAAACATCCGGTGCCCGTTTATGGCGGCCATCCTTATATCATACAGGATGCTGGCAAATGTATTTTCTGCAGCCTGTGCGTTCGGATATGTGATGAAGTGATTGGCGCTGCCTCCTGGGGTCAGGTACATCGCGGCTTCGAGACCATGATCCAGCCGGAACTCGGCCTGCCGTTGGAGATAACGGATTGTATTTCCTGCGGCGAATGTGTGAATGTTTGTCCGACCGGCGCTCTAACTGCGCGTGACCCGATAACCAAACAGGTTCCTCTGGCTCTCACAAAAACCGACACCCACTGTTCGCAGTGCAGCATGGCATGTCCTCAGGTCATCGAGAGCTATGGTTCTCTGCAGATGCGTGCCGTACCGCCGCCGGGGGGACTGCTCTGCCAGCGGGGACGCTTTGAGTGGAAGTCGGATGAAAAGGATGAAATCAGCAGAAATGCTCTATTACCCGCTGTTTCCTGGGAAGAAGCAGCTGGTACTGCCGTTCAGTTGATTAATAAAGGCGGCAAGTGGGAGCAACTGGCTGATGCTGATGTCATCTTCATGGTCGGCTCTTTTAAATCTTCTCAGGTCGGGGCTGTCAGGGCCCGGGCCGCGGCAGCCGGGGGAGCCAGGTTGGTGATCATCAGCTCGGAGCATACCCTGGTGGATGACATGGCTTTCCAAAAGATATCAGTCGTTGATAATAAGGATATGTGGCGGCAGGTCCTGGCGGCAGTACTAGCCAATGGCTGGTATTCCGCTGAGTATAAGCAAACCCATGCCGACCGCTTATCCAGTATGATCATTGATATGGAGGGGCTAACCATCGGAGAACAGGCTGTTCAATTGGCTGAGATGTATACCAGAGCCAGGAAAGCAATGATATTGGTGGACGGTTACAGCGTGGACAGTGAAACGATGGGCCTCATTGCTGAAGTGGTCCTGATGACTGAATCGGCTGAATCGCTTGGCCGAATCATACTTGTTTCATCCAGTGCCAATTAAAGGCTTTTAGCAGGCAGGATTTTCACATCCTGGTGAAGAAATTGTGAAAACGATAGCAAATTTAATTTTCAGGAGGTTCGTAATGCAAGGGGAGAAGATTACCGTTGAAAATGGAGTGCTCCGGGTTCCTGACCACCCAATATTGCCTTATATAATCGGTGATGGTACCGGGCCTGATATCTGGGCCGCTGCCTCCAGGGTACTGGAAGCCGCTGTTGAGAAGGCATATCAGGGCCGCAAATCCATCGTTTGGAAGGAAGTATTGGCGGGTGAAAAGGCCTATAACCTGACGGGAGATTGGCTGCCTAAGGAGACCTTTGAGGCTATCCGTGAATATATCATTGCCATTAAGGGACCTTTAACCACTCCGATCGGCGGAGGCATACGTTCGCTAAATGTAGCCCTGCGCCAGGAACTCGATCTTTATACCTGCCTGCGCCCGGTCCGGTATTTTAATGGCGTGCCTTCGCCAGTAAAACAGCCGGAGAAGGTAGATATGGTCATCTTCCGGGAGAATACCGAAGATATTTATGCCGGTATCGAATATGCCAGCGGGACCGAAGAGGTCAAGAAACTCATTGATTTTCTGCAGAATGAAATGAAGGTCACCAAGATCCGTTTCCCGGAGACCTCCGGCATTGGTATAAAACCGGTTTCATCCGAAGGAACTAAAAGACTGATGCGGGCTGCACTAAACTATGCCATCAAGAATAAACGCAAGAGTGTAACTATTGTACACAAAGGGAACATTATGAAATTCACCGAGGGAGCCTTCCGCAACTGGGGCTATGAATTGGCGGAAACAGAATTTGCTGATCAGGTTTTCACCTGGGATCAGTATGATCGGATAAAAGAGGCTGAAGGCGAGGCCGCCGCTGACATAGCACAGAAGGAAGCCCTGACTTCCGGCAAGATACTGGTTAAAGATGCGATTGCTGACATATTCCTGCAGCAGATACTAACCCGCCCTGATGAGTTCGATGTGGTAGCCACTTTGAACCTCAATGGCGATTATGCCTCCGACGCATTGGCTGCTCAGGTTGGCGGTATCGGTATAGCTCCGGGTGCCAATATCAATTATGTTACCGGGCATGCCATCTTTGAGGCCACTCACGGTACCGCACCCAAATATGCAGGGCTGGACAAGGTGAATCCATCCTCTGTGATATTGTCCGGGGAGATGATGCTGCGCCATCTGGGCTGGGACGAAGCAGCCGATCTGATCATCAGTGCCATGGGAAAGACCATAGCCAGTAAGGTAGTGACCTATGATTTTGCCCGCTTGATGCAGGGGGCTACCGAGGTAAAATGCTCAGCTTTTGCGGATGCCTTGATCAGCAACATGTAAGATTGGATCATGGAAAAGTAGTCAGGATGCAGAGCGATATAATTCGTTTATTGCCAGCCTGATAGTATATAAATATTTAACATCAACCGCTTGTTTTTAATTGGCTTGCCCAATATAATATTTCACTTAATCAGGGCAGACCAGAAGTTGGTTGTCCAACATATAAGACATGGAGGGCTATTGGCCTGTGATATATGATATAATTTCTTGCAGGTGATTATGGGGAGGAATGAATGGTGAAACGGCGACTTTGGTTGAGTCTGCTTCTGGTAATGGCGATACTGGTCATAGCGGGATGCAGTTCATCGGAATCTGCAAAAAAGAGCAAGGTAATTGGCAGTGTAAACGGTGATGAGATCACCCAGACTGAATATGACAATGCCTATAAGATACGCGAAATCTACTATGATAACCAGATGGCCCAAATCAACGCTTCTAACGGATCTGGACAAAATGGCGTGCAAATTGAAACCGTGAAAGATCAGACTGTAATAAAAAGTCTGCAGGACGCAGCGTGGAATGATTTGATCATACAGAAGCTGATTCTGCAGCAGGCGCCAAAAGAAGGTATAGAAGTTACCGACAAAGAGCTTCGTGATGTAGTTAACAGTGACGAGTTCAAGAATTTCATAACCACTAACAAAATGGACGAAGATGCCTATAAAGAGGCGTTAAAGACGCAGTACCTGTTTAATAAACTGGATAAGAAGATTACTGGACGAGTTGAGATCACTGACCAAGAAATCGAAGATTACTATAAGACCAACCTGAGCGAATTCCAAGAGGCCGGGGGAATTGAGACCTATCATATACTAGTTGAGACCGAAAAGGAAGCTAACGATATCCTGGCGCAGTTAAAAGGCGGCGCTGATTTTGCTGCGCTGGCCGAGAAGTATTCACTGGATACTGGTAGCGCACAAGCCGGAGGTTCTGTAGGCCTGACCAACCAGGACAGCGATTGGGTCCCTGAATTTAAACAAGCAGCCCTTGCCCTGAAACCGGGGGAAATGACTCAAAAGCCCATAAAATCACAATTTGGTTATCACATAATAAAAGCGGGATCTTTTCATGATGCTAAAGTACGCACGCTGAAAGAAGCTAGCAACCAAATAAGGATGATACTTCAGGATCAAAAAGAAGAAGAGGTCAGCAATCAATATCTGGAGAATCTGAAGAAAAAGGCAGTAATAAAGGATTTGCGCCCCAAGGACAGCACCACTACTAAGAAGTCTAAATAGTAACACTTAGAAAAGATCATAAAAGGCCGATGCATTTATGTGTCGGTCTTTTTTAATTTGAGGATTTTATCGGCCTGAGAATCTATCCTCGATTATTTGCCCCCCGGCCTGAATATGTTATGCTTGATAATGATAATCACTTATGGAGCTGGTTTTATGGTAGGGCGTTTTGTACATGACAAGTTGGAAAAAGGGAGATATAAACTGACCAGTCAGAGAGCTGCCGTGCTGGATATTATGATGGATAATCGGGGCAGGCATCTGAGCGCAGATGAGGTTTTTTTCGAAGCGAAAACCAGGCTTCCCAATATCGGCATTGCTACGGTTTATCGAACCCTGGAGAAAATGGCCAGTCTGGAGATATTGCATAAGACGGTTTTTGACCAGGGGAAATATCGCTATGAACTGTGCGATGAAAATGCCCATCACCACCATCATATTATCTGTTTATCCTGCAACAGTATCATAGAGGTGCAGGATGATCTGCTTAACAGTCTGGAGAAGCATCTTGAAGAACAAGGCTACAGGATAATAGACCACGAACTCAAGCTATATGCTTATTGTCCTGATTGTCTGCAAAAAAGACGGGATGATAGTACCCCAGATGTTTCTTCATAATTTCAGGACATGGCATAAATTTGTTCGATGCCCTGATCCCAAACGGACTTGCTCATTAGACTTATAACCTATTGTTATGATAAAATGAACAGACCATGATTAGTACTGACCCAAAATGAAGATATGGAGGACTGATTATGTTAAAGCTCGAAAACGTCAGTATGGCGATTGGTGATAATACAGGCGAAGCACGCGAGATAATCACGGGCATAAACCTGGAATTCAAACCCGGCAAACTCTACGCCATAACTGGGCCTAACGGCGGCGGCAAAACCACCATTGCCAAGGTTATCATGGGCATCTACAAAAACAACAGCGGTCATGTCCTGCTTGATGGTGAGGATATCAGCAATTTATCTGTCAGTGAAAGAGCTAAGAAAGGTATAGCTTATGCCTTTCAACAACCTCCTCGTTTTAAAGGTCTGACCGTACCGGATATGCTGAATATAGCTCGTCCCGGTCTTGATCAGGTTGGAATTCGCAAAAGCTTGAGGGACGTGGGCCTGTGCCCCGAAGACTACCAGGACCGGGATGTGGGACCGGGGCTGTCGGGAGGGGAAATGAAGCGTATCGAGATCGCTCAGGTACTGGCACGGGATGCCCGGGTCAGCATCTTTGACGAACCTGAAGCTGGAGTAGATTTATGGACCATACAGCGCCTGATCGGCTTGATCATAGCCAAGTATCAGAACAGTCCAAAATCAACGGCAATAATAATCACTCATAACGAACGGGTATTGCCCATCTGTGATGAGATCATCGTAGTAGACGGAGGAAGAATAGATAAACAGGGCAGCGGAGCGGAGATCTGGCCCCTGATTAAAGATGATATTGAATGCAAGGTTAAATTGCAGTGCCGGGGGGAAATTGGCTATGAGTTTTAAAGCTGAAGATATGAAGCTGATCAGTACTATTACTGATCTTACCGATATACCATCTGGAGCAATTAATATCAGAGTAGATGGCCAGGCTGTAATACGCAACTCATCGCCGAATATTTCGGTAGGGCCGAATGATGACGGGACTGGGCTTAAGGTGGAAATAAAAGCAGGTACCAGGGATGAGGCGGTTCATGTACCGGTCATCGTTACCAAGGCTGGATTCAAGGATAAGGTCTATAACACCTTTATCGTCAATGAGGATGCCGATGTTACCATAATAGCCGGGTGTGGTATCCATAATGACAGCCATGCCGATTCAGGGCATGACGGCATCCATACCATAATAGTCAAAAAGGGTTCTCATATGAAGTACGTGGAGAAGCATTATGGTGAAGGCAGCGGCCGGGGAAAGAAGATATTGAATCCGACTACCGACATAACCGTAGAGGATGGTGCCAGCGCCGAAATGGAACTGGTGCAGATAGCCGGGGTCGATGACACCTTGCGTTCGACGATAGCTCGGATTCATGAAAATGGCAGTTTAAAGATAACCGAACGTCTGATGACTCACGATGATCAAAGAGCCGAGTCACTTATCGATGTATACCTGAAGGGTACCGGCGGCAATGCCCAGATTCTTTCCCGCGCTGTGGCCCGGGACAAGTCCAGTCAGGTATTTAAGGCGGCCTTAATAGGACAGGCTGATGCTCTGGGACACCTGGAGTGTGATGCCATAATCATGGATCAGGCTAAGATTCAGTCAGTTCCCCAGTTAGTGGCTGAAGATGCTCAAGCGGTTCTGACCCACGAAGCAGCTATTGGCAAGATAGCCGGCGAGCAACTGGTCAAGCTCATGTCCCTGGGCCTTAGCGAAGAAGAAGCTGTAAACACTATAATCGAAGGTTTCCTGAAATAAATGTTGGGCTGGACGTAGATAATGTGGAATGTATGAAATATAAATGATGATATTGTAGGGGCGGATTCTATATCCGCCCGTCGATACCTAAATTGAACGGGCGGATATAGAATCCGCCCCTACAAGCTATTAATGAACTTGTGGATAAAAATTTCCTTGGGGGTGCAAGTATGAATATCAACCTGTTCAGGACCTTTATTCGCGTGGTGGAAACTCAGAATCTATCCCGGACAGCGGACGAGTTTGGGTTATCCCAACCGGCCATAACCAAACAGATCCAGGCCCTTGAAGACATGTATGGGGTTTTATTACTGGAAAGATTGGGGCGCCGCCTGAAAACTACTGAGGCGGGAGAGATTCTATATAATTGTGCCCGAGATATTGTACGGGCAGTTGAAAAAACCGAGAAAGAAATGGCCAATCTGGCAGACAGCAACAAGGGGACGCTGATTTTGGGAGCCAGTAATATACCGGGAGAATACATTCTGCCCCGGCTCATCAAGGATTATAAGGATAACTATCCTAATATCAGCATCGCTATGGATATCGCCGATACGGATAAGATCATTGCGAGGGTAACCGAACGGGAAATAGACGTAGGAATAGTTGGCGGCTGGGTAAGCAACCGGAAAATCGAAGGCTTTAAATGGCTGGAGGATGAATTGGTTGCCTTGCTTCCTGATAATCACCGCCTGGCACAGGCTAAAGCCGTAAGCCTTCAAGACCTGGCTGGAGAACGTTGGATTTTCCGCGAAAAGGGTTCGGGGACCCGCAAAGCCACGGAAGATCTTCTGGCTGCCCATGGCATCCGCAAAGAAGATATTAACGTGTATATGGAAGCGGGGAGCACCGAGGCGGTACTGGCATCAGTGGAATCCGGCATGGGGATTGCTGTGGTTTCTCGTTGGGCCATCAGAAAACTGGATCCGCATCGCAAGCTTAAAGGTATTTCGATAAGTGATCCAAGGGCTTCACGGTTTTTCTATGTGGTATTTCCACGCCAAAAAGCACGTCGCAGATCCGTTGAAAGCTTTCTAAAGTTTATTGAACAATACGAGTTCTCCCCGTCTTAATTGTTTCGAGCTGCTAATGGCTGGCTGACTGCTGTATTGCATACAATATACCCCAGTGAAATCTATTTACATACGCTTTGATAACTCTTTATAATTTGTAATAGCTATCGCAGGCATGCAAAAATCCAAAGGAGGAAAGATTGCAGTGGCATATGTTAATGATTTAATGGAAAGGGTTGTTAAACGCAACCCGGGCGAGCCTGAGTTCCATCAGGCCGTGCATGAGGTTCTGGAATCATTGGAACCGGTAATCCAACGTCACCCTGATTATATTACTTCCGGAGTACTGGAGCGGATGGTTGAACCGGAAAGACAGATCATTTTCCGGGTACCCTGGGTAAATGATGCCGGGGAAGTAGTAGTCAACCGTGGTTTTCGGGTACAGTTCAACAGTGCTATCGGACCATATAAGGGCGGTCTGAGATTTCATCCTTCGGTCTATATCGGCATCATCAAATTCCTGGGATTCGAACAAATATTTAAGAATGCACTAACCGGATTGCCGATGGGCGGAGCTAAGGGCGGCAGTGATTTTGATCCGCGCGGCAAATCTGATGGCGAGATTATGCGCTTTTGCCAGAGCTTTGTTACTGAGCTTTATCGTTATATTGGGCCGGATACGGACGTTCCGGCAGGAGATATTGGAGTTGGCGGCCGGGAAATTGGCTACCTTTTTGGACAGTACAAGCGGATCGTCAATGCTTTTTCAGGGGTTCTCACTGGAAAAGGTACCACCTGGGGCGGAAGTTTGGCCCGGCCGGAGGCTACTGGATACGGGGCCATGTACTTCGTAGAAGAGATGCTGGCTTCCCGTGGTGATAGTGTACAGGGTAAAACCATCACAATTTCCGGTTATGGCAATGTGGGTACCTACCTGATTGAAAAAGCCAACCAGATGGGCGGTAAGGTAGTAACTATAGGCGATGAGTATGGATATGTTCGCGATCCTGAAGGCATCAAGGGCGAAAAGCTTGATTTCCTCATGGATTTATGGTGTGTATATCGTCGCCCTGCCCAGGATTATGCTAGGGAATTCGGCCTGGAATGGGTAGAAGGATGTTCACCCTGGGAAGTACCCTGTGATATAGCTATACCTACTGCAACCCAAAATGAAGTTGCTCTAGCTGATGCCCAGAAGCTGGTAGCCAATGGCTGCTTATGCGTGGCAGAGGCTGCTAATATGCCTTGTATGGCTGACGCCGTCAACTATTTCCTGGAGAAGGGTATCTTGTTTGGACCGGCGAAGGCTGTCAATGCAGGGGGCGTAGCAGTATCGGGTCTGGAAATGTCCCAGAATAGTATGCGTTATGCCTGGACCTTTGAAGAGGTAGACTCTCGTCTGAAAGGCATCATGAAGGAAATTCATCGCAAATCCAGTGAAGCTGCCAAGGAATATGGCCTGGGAAACAATCTGGTAGCGGGTGCCAACATAGCCGGATTCCTCAAAGTAGCTGATGCTATGAAAGCGCAGGGCGTTGTATAAGAATCTGCCTACTTCTTTGACAATATAAAAGGGAGCCGTCACGGCTCCCTTTTATATTCACAGCCCGCAGGATGCCAGCTTCTTCTTTATCGAAGATAATCATTTAAGGAATCAACCAATATATTGCATAGGGGACATGAGAACTTGAACGAGGAGGGCCTATGACAGCTTTTGGACGAATATCTACCGGATTAACCGGTTTGGACAACATCCTGGACGGTCTTCGCATTGGCGATAACGTAGTCTGGCAGGTTGACCATATTCTTGATTACAAGCACTTTGTAACTCCGTTGTTAAAGCAGGCTTTACTTGACGGACGCGAAGTGATCTATATGCGTTTCGGCAAGCATGAGCCAGTAATCGATGCGGATTCTGGAGTTATCGTCTATGAGTTGGATCCCGATATTGGCTTTGAGGCTTTTTCAAGCCGGGTGCATAACATCGCTTCTAAGGTGGGCCCTGGAGTATACTATGTTTTCGACTGCTTGTCCGATCTGCTGCAGTCCTGGGCTACCGATCTGATGACCGGAAATTTCTTTAAGGTCATTTGTCCCTATCTGCATGAATTGAACACTATAGCATATTTTACCGTAATTCGAAATTCAAACTCATTTGAAACCATTGCCCGCATCAGGGAAACGACCCAGTTACTGATTGATGTCTATCAACATGAAGGCACGTATTATGTTCACCCCATAAAGGTTATGAGACGATACTCACCCACCATGTTTCTTCCCCATGTAGAAGATAATAATGATTTTGTGCCTATGACCAGCAGCGTGCAGGCTACTCATTTCTTTTCACTGTTTCAACAACGTGGTACCAATCAAACCGAGAGACAATTGGACTATTGGGACCGTGTATTTCTGAAAGCGCAAAATCTCTTCGAGCGGCTAAAAGAGCGAGATTGGGATGCGGTTATCGAGGAACCGGAAATGCGTGAGCGTTTATGCCAGATGCTGATTGGACGCGAAGAGAGGATACTGGCTTTAGCCAGGCAATACCTGAACCTGGAGGACCTCCTGGAAATACGCAACCGCCTGATTGGTTCCGGTTACATCGGCGGCAAGTCAGTCGGTATGCTCCTGGCTCGCGGCATCCTAAAGAATGATGCTGAGTTTAATTGGGAACAGTGGTTGGAGCCCCACGACTCCTTCTATATCGGATCAGATGTATACTATACCTATTTGGTGGAAAATGGCTGCTGGAACCTGCGCCTCCAGCAAAAGCTGCCCGAGTATTACTTTACGGTCGCCCGGGAACTTAAAGCGCAGATACTGGATGGAAGGCTTCCGCGAGCCATTCAGGAACACTTCGATCAGATGCTGGACTATTATGGTCAAGCTCCTATCATAGTTCGATCCAGCAGCTTGTTGGAGGATGGCTTTGGCAATGCCTTTGCCGGCAAATATGAAAGTGTTTTTTGTGTAAACCAGGGTACGCCCCAGGAAAGACTTGAACGCTTTGAACAAGCAGTAAAGAAGGTTTACGCCAGTACGCTGAATGATGATGCATTAGCCTACCGTCTGCAGCGTGGTTTGGATCAGAGCGACGAACAAATGGCCTTGCTGGTTCAGCGGGTTTCCGGATCTCATCATCAGCAATATTTCTTTCCTGACCTGGCCGGGGTGGCCTTGTCGCACAATCCTTACGTCTGGCGCAGTGATATGGATTCTGCGGCTGGCATGGTGCGTCTGGTTTTTGGGCTGGGGACTCGGGCGGTTGATCGGGTCGGCAATGATTATCCGCGCTTGATAGCATTGGATAAACCCATGCTGAGGCCTGATTCGAGCCGGGAAGACATCATGCGCTTTTCTCAGCACAATGTCGATGTGCTGGATATCTCGGTTAATGAGTGGGGAAGTGTATCGTTAAATAAACTGGCGACAAATTACCAGCGTCACGTGGCCTGGGACCTTACTGCTTCTTATGATTATGAAAGAACCCGCAGATTGCGTGATTTGGGCAGGCCTAATCCAGAGAGCTGGGTATTAACCTTTGAAAAACTCTTATCGACAACTCCTTATGTGGAGCTTATGCGCCGAATGCTGCATAATCTTGAGAATGCCTACGATTATCCGGTTGATACCGAATTCACTGTAAACTTTGCTCCGGATGGTACTATGCAGTTAAACCTTTTACAATGCCGTCCCCTGCAGACATTTAAGCACTCTGCCCGCCATACCAGGCTGCCGGAAGAGAGGGAAGGTGACCGACTGTTCCTGGCCAGTTCAAGTTTTATGGGAGGTAATCTTTCCGAGCAAGTCAAGGGGATCTTGTATATTGGGCCTGAATATCTTGAACTGAGCAATGCGGATAAATATCAGGTGGCTCGTCTGGTCGGTAAGGTGAACCGCAGGGCAAAACAAGCCGACGTATTGCCCTTGATGCTGATCGGCCCGGGGCGATGGGGAACGAGCACGCCTTCTCTGGGTGTTCCGGTCTCCTTTGCCGAGATCTGTAATGCGTCAATTCTGGTAGAGATAGCTGAGCAGAAGGAAGGGTTCATGCCTGAGCTATCTTATGGAACCCATTTCTTTCAGGACCTGGTGGAGACCCAGATATTTTATATTGCTCTATTGGGCGAGACGGAAGGTGGCGTTTTCGATCCATCGCTAATGGATGACATCCCCAATGCTTTTCTGGAGATATTCCCTGAGTTCCCAGGCATGGAGAAGGTAATAAGGATATGGAATCTGGAAGGGCGTCACGAAAATATATTTATTGAAGCCGATGTTCAATCGAGACAAGTCAGAGGGTACATCAATAAGCCGAACACCTAAGTCAATTCGGTATTATTTCCGGAGTAGCCAAGCTTGGCGGAGATCAGGTCGGCGTAGTTTCTCAAAACTGGTGCCAGCTGATTGCCCAGAAAGGGAGCGGTCATACGCATACTGGGACCGGAAACGCTAAGAGCAGCAAATACCCTGCCTTCACGGTTTCTAATCGGAGCGGCCACACAGCCGACCCCCTCATCACGTTCTCCCAGGTCCAGCGCATAGCCATTCTCTCTGACTTTATCCATTTCACGGGCCAGGCTAATAGGGTCAGTGATGGTATCAGCGGTGAAACCGCGCAGGGAAACGTTCTTAAGATATCTGGAGAACTCATCCTGGTCCAATCCAGCCAGCAGCACCTTGCCGGATCCTGTGCAATAGGCCGGACCTCTATTGCCAACCCGGGCAAACATCCTGACGATCACTATGTTATTTGATTCCAACTGATCAATATACACAACATCACCGCGATCCAGAATAGCCAGGTTAACCGTCTCATTATAACGATCCAACAGCTCGTGCATATAAGGGCGGGCCAGTTCCTTTACGTCAACCGCGTAGGTAGCTGAATTGCCCATATAATACAGCTTCATGGAAAGTTTATAGCAGCTGCGTTCATCCTGCTCCACAAAGTCATGTTTTATCAGGGTGCCCAGCAGACGGTGCACCGTACTCGGTTTTAGCTTAACCATTTGCACTAATTCGGCCAGGTGCAAGGGGCGAGAAGCCTCGGTGAGGGCTTCCAAAATTAAGAGCGCCCGATCCACTGACTGCACTGATTTGCTGTCTTCAGTGTTTTCTGTATGCTTTTCGGTTACTTGGTCTTTATCCCGCATAAAGTTCTGATCTCCTTCCGTGCTGACAGGCTTTACAGGAGATGGTTAGCTACTCTATTCTACTCACGTCTAAAAATACTTGTCAAATCTCTTGATAGGAATGAAAGCAAAGGACACCAAGGTATTACCTGGCGTCCTTTGCCCAGGCCAATAACAATAGTGAATATCTGCGTTGTTGCGAAAACCCCGCTCGGTCAACGTACGTAAGTACGCCTCATTCGCGATTTTTCGCACGCCTTGCTCTTCACTCCCGTAATTGCCCTGTCATCGCAGTTGGCACATGCTGAAATAGTATTGTAATACTATACTACTCCCTGAGCTAGCATTGCATTGGCTACCTTTAAAAATCCGGCGATATTAGCCCCTACCACCAAATTGTCTTCATGTCCATATTCCCGGGCGGTATCGGCTGCATTATGGTAGATGGACACCATGATATCTTGTAATTTGGCATCGACTTCATCGAAGGTCCAATTGTAGCGCATACTGTTTTGCGACATTTCCAGAGCCGAAGTTGCTACTCCGCCGGCATTGGCTGCTTTACCTGGTGCAAACATTACCTTGTTCTTAATGAACACATCTACTGCTTCAGGCGTACAGGGCATGTTGGCACCCTCGCCTACGGCGAAGCATCCGTTTTTGACCAGGGCTTCTGCGTCGGCCTCTCTGAGTTCATTCTGGGTGGCGCAGGGCAAGGCAACATCGCACTTGATGTTCCAGATGCCAGTGCCTTCATGATATTCGGCACTTGGGTGAGTATTGACATAATCCTTGATTCTGCCTCTCTCCACTTCCTTGATGCGTTTGACAGTGTCTACATTGATGCCGTCTTTATCGTAAACATAACCGGAGGAATCGCTCAGAGCCACGACCTTGCCACCTAATTGCTGGACCTTCTCCGTTGCATAGATAGCGACATTGCCGGAACCAGAAATAACTACGGTGGCACCTGCAAAAGATTTGCCTTTATCGCGAATCATTTCATCTACCAGATATACCAGGCCATAGCCGGTAGCTTCAGTGCGGACCAGACTTCCGCCATAAACCAGACCTTTGCCGGTAAGTACTCCTTCATGCAGGGCAGTTATTCTCTTGTATTGACCGAAAAGAAAACCGATTTCGCGCCCACCTACTCCGATATCTCCTGCCGGCACGTCCATATCTGCAGATACATGTCTATATAGTTCGGTCATAAAACTCTGGCAAAATCTCATGACTTCCAAATCAGATTTACCCTTGGGATCAAAGTCACTGCCGCCCTTACCGCCGCCGATAGGCAGTCCGGTAAGTGAGTTTTTGAAAATTTGCTCGAAGCCGAGGAATTTTATGATGCCGGGATAAACCGTGGGATGCAATCTCAAGCCGCCTTTATACGGACCGATAGCGCTGTTGAACTGGATACGCATACCGCGATTGACCTGTACCTTGCCCTGATCATCCACCCACGGCACTCGGAAAATAACCTGTCTTTCCGGTTCAGTCAAACGCTCGAGAATACCTGCTTGCTCAAACTCGGGGTGACGCTGGAGCGCTGGTTCCAATGATTCCAGCACTTCTTTGATTGCCTGGTGAAATTCTGGTTCGTTGGGGTTTCTCTCCACGACCTTTTGTATTACGCGCTGTACATATGATGACATTATGTTCCCATCCCCTCATTAGGATTTATGTCGAGATATTAAAAGCATAATTCCACTATATGAAATTGGCTTCCAAATGCCTCGCAATTTGATTATATATATGCGATAGGAGCATGTCAATGGAATGCAGTTTCATAATACGGAATACAATCTTGCACACAAAAGTGTATACAGAATGCCTTCCTGTGAATAACGAAAAAGGTGTAAATTACAACGGTCGGCCACTAAGTAATAATTAGCCCGTATTAGGGGGAAAAACTTGATTGGAATGCAGGATAGTTCTTGAATTTCATGATCTTTTGTATATAATTAATCTGTTGTCCATGAAAAAATCTGGAGGTGTTATTTTGTTACCATTACCCAAGAAGTACTTCCTCACAGCAGCTACGAGCGAAGGGAAGAGTGAACTGACCGCATTTGATGGAGCGCTGCTTAAAGCTCGAGTGGGGAATACTAATCTAATCAGAGTGAGCAGCATACTGCCTCCGGGTTGTGAATACGAACCTGATTTGGTTATCCCGCCTGGATCTTTGCTTCCTATTGCATATGGGTATATCGTCAGCGCCAACCCTGGCGAAAAAATTGCCGCAGCGGTTGGAGTAGGGATAAAGAAGAATAGTTTTGGGGTCATCATGGAATTTGAAGGCACATGCAGCAAAGAAGAAGCCGAGGAAAAGGTCACCGCTATGGTTGAGGAAGCTTTTGAGATGCGCGAAATCGAATTGGATGAGATCAAGGTAGCCTCCTGTGAGCACGTAGTTCAAGAGATCGGCTGCGCTTTTGCCGCAGTGCCGCTATGGTATTAGACAATAATCAATGTTGCTGTTGATAAGGGAATATAGGCTTTCCCCGGCTGTATGAATTAAGGAGGAATTAAGCTTGGAACTATGGGTTACTGAATATCAAACCCCTGCTCTGGGTTTTAGTTGCAAGATCAGCGAAACGCTGAGAACCGAACAAACCAAGTTTCAACACCTGTCGGTGGTAGTTACCGAACAGTTTGGCCGGATGCTGCTGTTGGATGGCATGGTTCAGACTACCGAGAAGGATGAATTCGTTTATCATGAGATGATCAGCCGGGTGGCGCTTAACTCGCACCCCAATCCTGAACAGGTACTGATCATCGGCGGCGGTGACGGCGGGAGCCTGCGTGAGGTAGTCAGGCACCCGGCGGTTAAACGCGGGGTGCTGGTAGAGATCGATGACCGCGTGGTTCAGGCTGCCCGGGATTTTTTCCCCGATCTTTCCTGTTCTTTTACCGAGCCTGGTGCTGAGGTAGTTATTGCTGACGGTATCCAGTATGTAAAAGACCATAAAAATACTTTTGATGTTATTATGGTTGATTCCACCGAACCGGTCGGACCAGCTGTAGAGCTGTTTTCCCCCGGATTTTACCAGAATTGTTTCAATGCCCTCAAAGATGACGGTATGCTGGTGGTGCAGAGTGAATCGCCCTTCTTCAATGAGAATGTTATAAAGATGGCTTATGGTGGTATTAAGAAGTTTTTCCCCATTACCAAGCTGTATCTGGCCAGTGTTCCGACCTATCCCAGCGGATTGTGGAGCTTTACTGTCGGGTCTAAGACCCATGATCCTGAAACGGTGAAATTCACCGAGGCGAGTTCAGGTCGTTATTATACATCGGATTTGCATCAGGCCGCTTTCAAGCTTCCCGGTTTCGTGCAGAATATACTGAAGAATGGTGAATAAGATGGAATACCCCTTGGATTACCTGGAGGCCAGGGCATACTTTATGGCTAGTTCCCGTGATATAGAATGCTGCAGTAAAGTCATTATGGGGATACCCATGGACACTACCACCAGTTTTCGTCCGGGAACCCGCTTGGCGCCCTACCGGGTGCGTGAGGTTTCGGAAGGGATCGAAGAATACAGCATATATCAGGATAAATCATTGGATGAAATAGAATTCGGTGATGCCGGCGATATCATTTTACCTTTCGGCAATGTAACGGCAAGTCTGGAGCGGATCAACAGGATCGCTTCGTTGTTGTTGGAACAGGGTAAAAAGCTTTTCTCCATCGGTGGGGAGCACCTGGTTTCCTTGCCGGTGATTCAGGCCTATCATCGCTGTTTCCCTGAGCTGGTAGTAATCCAGATGGACGCCCATGCGGATTTGCGGGATGGTTATCTGGGTGATGCTCTGTCTCATGCTTCCGTAATGCGCCATGTGGTGGAAGAACTGGGCGACAAAAGGTTGTTTCAGCTGGGGATCCGTTCCGGTACCAGGGATGAAATGGCCTATGCCCATGAGAAGACCCATATGTTCTTAGATCGTTTTCTGGATGCCCTGGATGAGGTTAAAAGATTGGTGGGTTCACGCCCGGTATACCTTTCCCTGGATATAGATGTCCTGGACCCGGCTTATGCACCAGGTACTGGCACCCCGGAGGCAGGCGGTGTCACTTCCCGGGATCTCTTGGTGGCTCTGCGCGAATTATCGGCGCTTCAGGTGGTGGGATTCGATTTGGTAGAGATATCTCCCCCCTATGAACAAGGAGACAATACATCCATTCTGGGTGCCAAGATACTGAGGGAGGCATTGCTGGCGTTTTAGGGGATAGGGCATCATTAACCACAGATATAACGCAGATTTTAGCCACAGATTCACACAGATAAATCAATGGGGTAGTAATATTGAAGTACTACCCCGTTTTATATTCTGCATCCGAGAAAGAGGCTTAGACTGCGCATTGTAATTGACGGGCGCTTCTGGATGTCTGATTGTTAGGGAACGCCAGGCGGGAGCCTGGCGTTCCGAGAGGGGCGAAGATAAAAAATCTGTGTTTATCTGTGCTGCCGCAGGCATCCGTGTCCATCTGTGTTAAATTTAATGAAATAAAGGGTGGTCGTTCGACCACCCTCATTATTTAGTAGTTTTCGGCTGCTACTTCGTAGTAGTCCCGGGGATGGGCGCAGGCCGGGCATTTCTCCGGGGGCTCGGTGCCTTCATGAATGTAACCGCAGTTACGGCATCTCCATTTCACCGGCTGAGCCTTCTTGAATACCGTCTTATTGGTTACATTGGCCAACAATTTCCGATATCTCTTCTCGTGCTCTTCCTCGACTTCGGCTATCTCTTTGAATGCATCTGCTATCTCAGTAAAGCCTTCTTCACGCGCGATTTTCTCAAATTCGGGGTACAGCTTAGTGTGCTCTTCATTCTCGCCCATGGCCGCCGCCAGCAAATTGGCTTCGGTGCCGGCTATTTCACCGCCATTAAGGTATTTGAAGAAAAGCTTAGCGTGTTCTTTTTCGTTGTCGGCAGTCTCCAGGAAGATGGCGGCAATCTGTTTAAAGCCTTCCTTGTCGGCCTTGCTGGCCCAATAGGTATACTTGTTGCGCGCCTGCGATTCGCCGGCGAAGGCAGCCAGCAGTGCTTGTTCAGTCTTGGACCCTTTTAATTCCATCTACAATTACCTCCCCAAATTATATCTTATCAAACACCCGGACTTTGTAATATCGGACCGGACCAGGGATATAAACGTGATCACGCTGCTTAGCCGGGCGCTTAATATGCTGTGGTACCCTGCGGGAAAACTAAGATTTGATTGGAATCTCCAATACGATTCAGTGTAAGATAGCTTGCCAACATCTCTATGACACCGTCTAAAGCGGATGAGTCTTCTACAGCGATCTCAAAGATAGCCAGTTTATCCTGCATCCAGTTCAGCAGTCTTAATTCCTCCAATCCTTCGTCCAGAAACTCGAGATCGGAGAGCGGCATGGCAAAGGGCGTTCGGGTCTTGGTCTTGATATGGGCTTCCATTTTGCCGATGAAGGCCTTGAGTTTTTCTTCATGTTCTTCGGTTATGGCATATTGAAAGAGAACATCATAGAGGTGCTGGACCACCTTAATTGACATAACATTGGGTAGCAACAGATAGTCTTTTTGTTCGATAAAGACCAACTGGAATGCCGGGATTTCCTGCATTTTCAAAATCCACTCCTTCAGCACGCTTTTAATTAATAGCTTATTGCCTAAATTCTAATGGATTGTACTGCCTTTGACAACAATTTCATACCATGATGGGACCGGGATTCAATTAATACCAGGAAACTTATTTATCTATATGCTTGCCAATAATGCTAAAATATTTTCGTAAACCTTGTAAGGGTAGGGGGGAAAAGCCGGTGAGGCGAAGGCGTGGGCGACATACTGCTTCGACCTATAATGAACAGGATAAGCAGAAGATCCAACGACAGCGTACCAGGAATAACCTGATAGGTATACTGGTACTTGCTATTGCTATAGCCTTTGCTTATGATCTGGGCGGCATCGCTACTTCAGTGGCGCAGTTCCTGTTCAGGGGTATGCCCTGAGGACCTAAATCATGGGAAGAAATAGTATTTTAATAGTTAATGTTATAAGCAGGATTTCTATATAAATAGAGAAAAAGCTTCATACATAAAATAAACGAGCACTTAATCTTTATCAAGGGATTATCATAGAGTTCGTATTTATAATCTGCGTCAAACATATTGATCAGCGTGAATCTGCGTCTATTCGTTCCCCCTACCTACCGAAGTAGTCGATATCCATGGCATACCTGACCTCACGCATGGTTTCGCAGGCAACCGCTCTGGCCCGCTGGGTGCCGCTGATCAGGATATCTTTGATATCGCTCTCGCTGTATTTTTCACGTCTTTCCCGCATAGGTTCCAGGAGATCGTTGAGTTTGGCGGCCATATTCTTTTTACAGGCTACACAGCCAATGGAGCCCTCACGGCAGGCAGCCTCTATCTCCGGTACCTCAGCTCGGTTAAATACCTTATGGTACTCAAATATAGTGCAGATTTCCGGGTGTCCCGGGTCAGTCTTATGGATGCGGGCAGGATCGGTCACTGCGTTTTTGACCTTCTCCTGCACTGTTTTGGCATCATCGGACAGGTATATGGCATTGCCCAGGCTCTTGCTCATCTTGGCCTTTCCGTCCAACCCGACCAGACGGGGGACTTCGCCGACCAGCGCTTCCGGTTCCACCAGCACCGGCTGATACAGTTCATTGAAACGCCGCACTACTTTGCGGGCCAGTTCGATATGGGGGATCTGGTCTTCACCCACCGGCACCAGGTGGGCTTTGAAAATGCTTATATCAGCGCACTGACTCAAGGGATAACCCAGGAAACCATAGGTCATTTCCTTGAAACCGTGCTGGGCCGCCTCAGTCTTGACGGTCGGGTTATGGCGCAGTACATTGACCATAGTAAACATGGAGTAGTACATAGTCAGTTCATGGATCTCGGGGATCATGCTCTGAATACAGATAGTCGATATTTCTGGGTTGAGCCCGACCGCCAGATAATCACTGGTAATCTGCAGGATATCCCGGCGCAGGTTTTCATCCTTGTCCCAATGGGTAGTCAGGGCTTGTACATCCGCGATCAAAATATAGCTTTCATATTCGTTCTGCAGGGCGACCCGGTTGGCCAGACTCCCCACATAATGACCCAGGTGAAGAGCGCCGGTAGGCCGGTCGCCAGTTAGTATCCTTTTTTTGTCCGTTGACATCTAACTTATATCCTCCGTTCAAAATACATGTTATCTTTTTCCTCATTGGTTTGCATTGATACGTATTATGTAATACTATTATTGCATAAAATATAAAAAGAGGTATTCTTTTAGCAAGTTATTCTAATACCCAAATTGTTAAGAAGGAGTTTTTGTAATGGCTAACTTGGACAATTTTCTTTGTTTTGGATTAAGGGCTGTAATGAAGAAGATCGACAAACATCTCAGCACCAAGCTGGAGCCCTTTGGAATAAGCATACCGCAGTCCTTTATCCTATTATGCTTAGAGGCGGAAAATGGACTTACTCTTAAGGAGATCGGCAATCGTACCTTGATCGACAGTTCTTCTATGACGGTTTTGGTAGATAAACTTGAAAAAGATCACTTGGTCGAAAGGCAGCTTGATCCTCAGGACCGGCGAGCCATCCGTGTATTTATGACCCCCAAGGGGGAAGAGATTGCTCGTAGTGTTGCCCAGGAAGGAGCTAACTTCAACAGCATTTTGTACGATCTGGTCGGTGAAGGTTATCAAAAAGAATTTGTGCATGGCATCAAGAACATAGTAAATGGTTTACCCTAATATTGTCCCATACAATTATAAAGTGAAAACCCGTTGACATCAAAATAAAATCGATGTTAACGGGTTTTTTTGTTTAGTGTGCTGCTTTCCAGTACTGTGCCATTAACAAGAGGCTGTAGAAAAACAGGGAGGCCGCTGCCGTGATCCCCGAGTCATTGAAAATGACGGCTGCGACAGCAGCGACGATAAGTCCCGTTATACCAGTGTATATTACCGGGTATTTCTGCCTGAACTCTGACAAACCTGAACCGGGACGGAAAACCCCGTAGCAGGCGCCCAGAATACCCGCCAGTATGATCCAATTAACCACGGTAAAGTTCATCACCTGCAGCATCATCTGTATTTTTCTTATGATCAAGTAGCCGAATTTCTGTGATTCACCGTGTAAGAGCATATTCGCGTTGCGGCCCAGGTGTGATTGCATAGCCGCCGGCTGCTGCAAGTCGATGACTGACATAACGGTCAGAAGCAGCAATACACCGAGCAATATAATGGATGCTTTTTTCAGGTCCAGTGTCTGGTTGATATATTTCATATAAGTATAGCCCAAAGCGATGGCAGCAGTAATGGCGCCTCCAACATTTGCTCCGCAGCGGGGATAGGCATTCATGAAAACTACCAGGGCAAACAATGCTATCACCAGGCAGCGGTTCAACCGGCTGGGAATCCCCTGCAGCAGCATAGAAGCTAACATAATGGCCGATCCGATCAGAACCCCCATATATTCATTGCCCAGACCGTAATAACGGGAACCCCGCATGATCCGGTAGCTCATCATGGACTTCTCCAGCATTTCCAGACCCAGAGTCAGATCCAGCACGATACCCACTACGGTAAAGAGCGCGACCACAGCTAGTGCCCTGCAACGGCAGAATTTGGCCAGGAGGAGGAACAGGGCGGTAAGGAGAAGGTTGCCTGCCAGGAACAGGGGGACCAGATGCCAGGGTCGGGAAACTGCTATATTGGAAATGAGCAGCAGATTTAACGGAACAGTGGCGACGAATAGACCGAAAAGATCCCGCCACCATCTGGCCTTGCCCCGCCAGGTTAGGATACCGGACAGGACTATCAATATAAAGAGCAGGGGGAATATTACTTGCAGAAACCATTTTTGGTTGACGTAATTGGAGATGACCTGACTATTCAGCTGCTGAATGTATTGGAACTGGTCAGCCCGTGAAGAGGCCATGATCGATTCTGAACTATCGGGGTGGAGCGAATTAATTATCGAATCTTTTAGAGCCAGACTGGATACGATACCTTCGCGGCGGGTGGAAATACCGCTTAAGATTCCATTGAAACCAGGCTTGACGATTATCAGTGGAGTAAGCAATTCTTCTCTTTCCAGGGCTGGTTGATCCGGTGACGCACTTATTATATACACCGCCCGGTAATCCTTCGTTGCGAGCACATTTTTCAAACAACGGTCGATCTGGCCAAGTATCATCTTTTTTTCCGCAGTCAGAGCGGCCGGAGAAAACAGGGTACTCATTTTGTTCAAACGAGTCAGATCACCGAATTCGATGACCAGCAACTCGTTGTCCAGCCGCCGGCTTTGAGCGGCTATCTCCGCATAATTGGACTGCCAGCGCAGACGTGGAGAAGGAATAGTCATAGTGCCGTCGATACTGCCTTCATCCACCAGGCCCCTGGAATCCATAGCCAGCAGAACGGCTGAACGCGAGTGGTAGCCTGGCATATCCGCGTTGCCAATTACGGCAGCCGAGTCGCCGCGCAGATGTAGTTGATCACCCAGCAGTCCGGGCATGGCCAGATTGGACTTGAGGTTGTTTCTTTTTATAGTTTCAATGCTGGAAACCACCAGGTTGTGGTCGCGAGGCTGCAAGCCGGTATTTCGAGCAAAAATATCGCCGGCTTTCTCAAGGTTCAGTATTTCATCAGCTTGAAAGTTCAGAGGGGCTCCGCCGGAAGATAATACCCGGCTGCCAGCAGATATGGTGCAGTAAGTATTCGCAGTGTTTCTATCACCAGCGCTGGGCGAATTCAGGAGGCCAATAGCGCCTTCCTGCATAAGTGACCACAGGCAGGGAGTATTCTCTGGATCAAGATCGGCCAGATTCATCCGGTCTATCAAGCATATGAGTACTTGATTCTGTTCACCTGCAGCAAGTGCAGCCGGGGCCAACAGGCTTAACAACATGACAATTGACAGTAGCAAAGATAACTTTTTCATGTATTTACCGTCCTTCGCCGGGTATAAGACTGTTTTCGGCGGAAACCAGCAGACAGCCTGTTATATAAAGCAGAATAAGTGCTGAAGCAATGACGCCAGTATCATTAAAAGCAAATAAGGCCATAGTTGCATATGCCAGAATCCGGTTTGAATCAGCCAGGACTGGATAGTTTTTAGCAAATGATTGATAAATTTCTGGCTTTTTCAGCTTCAAGATAAGCAGGAGCAAGAGATCAAGGACCAGGATAATGGTCCAGCTGGAATGAATCACCGTACTGCCTAGTATACCGAGCTTGATGATTATTATAGAAAGAAATACCTCATAGCCGCCGGTAAAAAGGCTGGTGATTGCCTTGCCGGCATGTGAAGGATTGGCACTGAAGGTGGCATCAAGCTCTGCCACGATTAATACCCCAATGACCGCGACAAGGCCGATCATGAATAAACGCTTAAAGGTTATCCGGGTCCGGGTCGTGGTCGCAATGAACATTCCCAGAGCTACCAGAGCAGTGATTAGGCCACCTACATTGGCGCCTATCTCGGGAGAACCTATGGTAAAAGCCAATGCCGATAACGGCAGCAAACCGAGCAGTGTTTTGATCGCCCGTCCTGCTCTGATTTGATTTATTAACAGCATGGTAGCGATAACAGATGCCGCTACCAATACTCCCATATAATCATTACCGATTCCGTAGAATCTTCCCCCGGCAATAGTATCAGAGCCCAGCGGAGAGACCAGCATCCAGGGGGAACCACGGAAACAATCGATCAGCAGGAGGATAGCCGTCAGGGAGGTAAGCAGTGCCAGTCCCGACTCCACACTATTGGTCAAGCTAAGAACTATTCTGGCGACTATCCAGGCGGCTACAGGTGACAGCACAAGTAACAGCGCCAGGTATTTATAGTTGCTATAACCCAGGAAGAGATATACCAGCGGCATACTGAGAACTGTAAATACGACAATGTTCAGGTAAGGCGCGATACGGGAGTTGTTCTGTATACATGCCAGGTAGGCCATGACCAGCATCAAAAAAGCCAGGAGCATAAAGACATAATGGAAGGGATTGCGGCTGTTGCGGATATCCTGAAATAGTTTCACCTTTGCTGCCAGATCGGAAAATTCATTGCCGTGTGCGGCAACCGTAGTCATCGCCCCGGGATTCCTTTCCCGACTCATGTATGACACAATACTGGGCAGCAGGTCCACATTGGCGACTAAACCACTGCGCCGGGTGGTAGGTGAGGTGAGATAACCCGGTTGGCCTTCCGGATTGTAGACAACGATAGGGGTAAGCGTGAAGTTGCCGGCGAGTACCATATCTGAGTTGGTGTTCGGTGTGACTACCACAACCATTGTGTTTTTTAGATCTATCAGCTGTAATAACTTGCCCATGAGCCGATCATTTCTCTCTAAGGCCTGTATTCTTTGCTTGGCGACAATGGTGTCAGCACAGTTGGCCCGGGATAGTTCCACCCGGCTGGTATCACCGAGATCCAACACCACGATATCGCAGCTGGCGAGCAGTTTTTTGAGTTCTTTCAAGAAGCGGGAATGTTCGGTATGGAGTCCGCCGGGGCTGCTGACATTCCTGGCTAGTATATCGCTACCCACCTGCCCCCGGGGCACGATCCCGTTCTCATCCATAGCCAGGATGGCAGCACTGCGGTTCAGGGAATACATGGTGTCTGAGTTTCCCAATACTCCGATTTCCAGTTGCTGCGAACGGGCCCAGGAGCCTAGGCCGCCAGGGATATACATGGGATTATGGGTAGCAGCATATTTGACGGCTGGCTCTATGTACAGGTTTACTACGCCTTCTGAGGGGGGAGCCTTAGCAGTGAACTGCTGGTATAAAGTCCCTGCGCTGAGCGGTTCACTTAAGTTTTCGAAGATACCTGGAAGCGAACGGACCGGCTCAGAGCTGTTAAAGGCCAGCTCACTGCCGGCAGGCGTGGCTACTCGGTTAGCATTTCCCAGCGAAATGTAGCTGCTGGCCGGTACCTTGTTCTTTACTCGGTTGTTTATCAGACCAATACCGCTTTGCGCGGCCAGAGCTTTCAGATTGGGGGTGTCTGCCTGGACTATATCATCGGCACTGATATAGTCATTGATCACGATCAGGACTTTTTTGGAGGGGGTGGATGCAGCTGAAAGCGTACCATCAGGAATAATAACTACTGTTATCAATATCAACAAAATCAGCATAAGAGAAGATATCCGCTTCATAAGCAACCGCAAAACCCCCATCGCAATTTTATTGTTTTCGTGTAATCAAATAATAGATTGTTATACCAACCCCAATATCCAATGGAAGAAATAGCATTGGTGACAAAACTGCAAGCCCATGCCAGGACTGCTTGAATCATCAGAAACCTCTTTTATCAATATATTGATAATAATGATAACGATAAGATAGTTCCAATATAAGCTAAATGATAACCTTGCTGTATATAAAAGGCAAGGTTTCAGGCCTATTGCATGCCTGCATCGAATGTTAATGGTTAGTTTTGGCTGCTTTGGCTTGATCAGCGGTAAGCAGACACAAAACTGATCTGTAAATCATCAGTAGGATAATGCGCAAGTTTGATTATACTGTTAAAAAATACTCTTTTGTATCTTGTCGACATCTGCTAGAATTTCAATGTATGGCCATTGCAGGAGAAGATATTGCCATGATTTGGTCTCTGCAAAGGCAGTAGAAAGGTTTAGTATGGAAGGATGGTTGTTGGATGGATGTTTTACTTACCCTGGTGCCTATCATTGCAGTTTTGTTGCTCCTCATTATCCCTAAATGGCCGGCTGATCTCTCCGGTTTGACCGGTTGGATTCTGGTAGTCGGTATCGGAATGCTTTTCTTTCACACCTCCTGGCAGGTGGCGCTTACCGCCAGCGTGGCTGGTATAGTTGCTTCGTTTCCGGTTTCTCTGATGGTCGCTACTTCGATTCTGCAAATTACTTTTCTTGAATCAACGGGAGCCTTAAAAAGAATAGTAGTATTTGTGAAGACCATTGCCAGGAGTAACCAGGCCGTTCAGATCATGATAATCAATATGGGGATTGGTACGCTGCTGGTTGCGGTCGGTGCCACTCCAGTTTCCATATTGCCGCCCATCATGCTGGCTCTGGGTTATTCGACGTTTGTTGCGGTAGCTCTTCCAGCCCTGGGCTTTGATTCCCTCTGTACCTATGCGCTGCTCGGTGCTCCATTGGTTGTTTTCGCTGATATGACCGGGACTCCTTTGGATCAATCGGCCCTAGTCTTTTCCAAGTTCATGCCTATTATATCAACCATGATCGGTTTCGGAATGCTATATTTGGTGGGTGGTTGGAAGAAGATTAAGGAAGGCCTGGTTCCCTGTCTGCTGGCTGGGTTGACTATGGGATTCTCCGCGGTTGGTGTAGCCCATGTTGGCAAAGGTATTGTTTTGACTGGCGTGATAGCCGGTCTGGCCACGGTACTGGTCATGTTAATCTATCTGAAGCTAACCGGCAAAGCCGTTCTGGAGATAGAGGATTTGACAGAAGATGACCGGGCGGTTCAAGAGGGCATGTCTCTGTGGAAGGCTCTGGGCCCATGGATAATCCTGATCGGCAGTTGTCTTATCATCAATTTCTGGCCGCCAATCTATAATTATCTCTTCAAAGAGCTGGCTATGCCGCTGCAGATCATCCCCGGGGGGAAACCGGTCATGACGCGTATGTTGTGGAATGCTTATACCTGGGTATTGATCAGTACTATTCTGGCAATACCTTTCCTCAAACCCACCGGTGAACAGTGGAAAGATATCGGCAGGAAGTGGCTGGCCCGCGCTCCTCGGCCAGTGTTTTCCGCAGCTATTTTCTTCGCCATAGCTTATGTCATGATGTGGTCGGCGAGTGAAACTGTAAATGGGGCCTGGGCTCCTAATCCCGATTTCAATATGATTTCGGTCCTGGCCACCAGCTCGGCGGATTTCTTCCGTGGCCTCTATCCGATGGTGGCGGCATTCCTTGGCCTGCTTGGCGGTTTTGTCAGCGGCAGCGAGGCATCAACTATTGCGCTGTTCACCAAGTATAATGTGATGACCTCAGACCTATTACATGTCAATGGCCTGGTGGTAACAGCTGGTACAGCTATAGCCGGTGGTTTGGCCAGCGTCATTTCTCCGGCCAAGCTGCAAAACGCTGCAGCCACCATCGATAGCCTGGGAATCGAGTCCAAAGTCATTCCAGTGGCAGTTGTTATCTCGGCAATTTTCACTCTGGTGGCGGCATGCCTGACTTTATACTGGGCTTAGTTTTTTTCCATATAGATGATAAAAGTTCTATAATTGAGCGGCGTAAAATGAGAATTGACAACATAGAATAATATAATCTGCAGCATGTTGGTTGGAAGTTGCAATAAATACCATTGAAATGGGAATAATTAAATTTAATCAAATAATTGACATGCTGCAGAAATGTGCTACAATTCTACATGGACTTTTCATGGAAGGAGGTCTGGGATTTTAATTAAAAATAGAGGGAGGCGACATGATTGCAGTCTTTGGGGCGACATGTTTTAGCCGAATTATACGGCTGTAAATTTGAAGTGTTGAATGATATCAAACAAGTGGAAGGTATCATGGTCAACGCAGCTTTGGAGGCTGGCGCTGAAATTAGGGAATTCGTATTTCACAAATTCAGCCCACAAGGGATAAGCGGCGTAGTTGTTATTTCTGAGTCTCACCTGGCGATTCATACCTGGCCCGAGCTGGGTTATGCGGCAGTAGACGTATTTACCTGCGGGGATAAGGTTAACCCCTGGGATGCCTGTAATTACCTGGAGGCGATGTTCGGAGCGACCGACATAAAAGCGTCCGAAGTGCAAAGGGGGATAATCGAAGAACGGGAGATGCGCTTGGTGGCAAATATTTAGGAGGGATACTATTTTAGTAGACCGAAAAAATTTGACAGAAAGAGAATATGATAATTAGTTAAGCCTTACTTCTAGGATAGCAAGTAGGGCTTTTTATTTTGGTCGGGATTCTCGGTAATAGGTTGAACCATGATATAATATAGGCATCGAAAACGTATCGAAAATGTATTGGGCGAATTTTAGTGGATATTGTACGGGAAGTTGTTATAATAGTATTTGGTGCAGATGACTGCCAGTTAGCCTTTATCAGTAAAAAATGATAATGATTATAATTATAGGCTTTATACTCAGATATTATGGGAGCATTTAGTGGAGGAAAGACAGGTTGCTACAGAGGTTATCATTTATTAGAGAATTGGATAATGAGCTAAGCGATATCGACGTGGGATTAAGACAACAGCTTTTACCATGGTGGAATGACCTGCTTCCATATATCGATGGTCTGAAGAATGATTTTACCTGGAATGCTCTGCCGCCGGTGGTGCTGGCTGCTTATAAATTAGTCGGGCTCGATCGGTCCCTGGGTTTGGCTATGGCCAATGTATTCAAGACTATTCATCTGGCCAACTGTATTTATTGTTCGGTCAGGGATGAGGGAGAGGGCCAAATTCATGATCAGGAGCTTCAGTTCAGTATTCTAATCGCAGATTATCTTTCTGGGAATGTAATCAAACAGCTGGTTTCAGCTAAAACCTCTCATCTATTAAAACACTTATCAGATATGTTTGCTAATATTAACGAAGGCCTGATCTGGCAGCATAAATTAGGTGTTTCCCCACATGAGATCGTAATCAAGACGCGGGCACCGTTATATACAACCGCATTCCGGACCGCTGCCGAGTTGGCCGGTATGGATGAGAAGGATAAACTGCTTTATACCAGCCTGGGTTTTAATTACGGTATGGCCTTGGAACTTATGCATGAATGCCGTTACTACAACGACGCTGAGGCGTATTATAATGAAAGTCGTCATCTTTTTCAGCGTCTGAACCTGAGCTCAGCTACTGTAAATGTCCCACTGGAGAAGGTTCTTATTGAAATGCATCTGTATAGCTGTGACGTGCAAAAGGCAGCTGTAATATAGCATGATTGGCGAAATGCAATAGCTGGATCGAAAGGAAAACCAGATGGTTTCTGTTTTCCTTTTTTATTTTGGGTAATATTTTGATTCTGCCGGAGGGAGCAGTCTTTGAACAAGTTAAAAGAATTCCTGGACATGGTTGATATCGAACATGCCCTGTTTGGGTTGCCCTTTGCCTATCTTGGCGCCTTCCTGGCCGCATGGTATCTGGGGGATAGCTCTCCAACCGTCGGGCAGTTCTGGTGGATAACCCTTGCGATGGTCTCCGCCCGCACTGCGGCTTTATGCTTGAACCGTTTAATTGACCGTCACTATGATCGGGCCAATGCGCGGACAGCCAACTGGGTAATGGCTGAGGGGCGCTTGCCGGTTGCGGGGGTATGGTCAGCTGTTGTTGGTTGCTTCATTCTGCTCTTCATTTCTGCCAGTCAGCTTAACTCATTATGCCTCAAACTCGCCCCGTTAGCCGTGGTTTTTCTGTGGCTGTATTCATATACCAAACGATTTACCTGGTGGTGTCATCTGATCCTGGGATTGGCCATTGGTATCGGGCCAGTCGGTTCATGGATAGCCATATCTGGGACCTTTGACTGGCAGCCGCTGATCATTGGGTTAGTTGTAGCCTGCTGGATAGCTGGATTTGACGCGATGTATGCTTGCCAGGACATTGAATTTGACCGTAAGCAAGGGCTTAAGTCTATTCCTGCCAGGTTTGGTGAAACAGGAGCGTTGGCGTTTTCAGCCGGATTTCATTTTTTTACCGTAGTATTTCTAACGGTCACAGGCTTGATTCTAAACCTGGGAATCTATTATTACTTAGGGGTCTGTCTGGCCGCGGTCATATTGGTTTATGAACATGCTATAGTTCGCCCCGGTGACCTCTCCCGGGTAAACTTCGCTTCATTTAAAATAAATCACTATGTTGGGTTAATAATATTCATAATGACTTTGATAGATATCTGGAGATAGAATTAACTACGGATGGGAAACGATTTTTGCCACAGATTAACACAGATGGACACAGATTAAATATGATTAGAATTTTGAATTCTCAATTTTTAATTGAGGTCATTTCCACAGTAATTTAAAATTCAAAATTCATAATTTGGATAATTTCGCTTATTGTCTATTCGTTCCTGATGGAGGGTTGATTTTGCGTAAACATATCGTTGCCATCACCGGGGCCAGCGGCGTCATCTACGGGATACGCCTGGTGGAGGAACTTTTAAAACGGGAGATTGAAGTCCACCTGGTGGCGAGCCGGGCGGCTTGTTTAGTACTTGAAGAGGAATTGGGCTGGGATCTTTCCGGGGGGGCGGAGACTGCATTTAGCAGGTATTTTTCGGTCGGCAGACTGAAGTTCTATGAAAACGATAATCTGGCCGTAGCTATTGCCAGCGGATCATTTATGAATGACGGGATGGTGGTCATACCTTGTAGCATGGGGACCCTGTCGGGAATAGCCCATGGCAGTTCCTCCAATCTGCTGGAGAGAGCAGCTGATGTTACCCTTAAAGAAAAACGGCCTTTGATATTGGTGCCCCGGGAAACTCCCTTGAATTCGATCCATTTGCGCAATATGCTGACCTTGTCTGAAATGGGGGCGCATATAATTCCTCCCATGCCGGGCTTCTATCATCATCCCCAATCACTTGACGATATAATAAGTTTTGTGGTGGGAAAGGTTCTCGATGCCATGGGAATAGAGCATCAATTATATAAACGATATGAATAAAATTAGTATTTCTTGGTTTTTATAAGTTTAGGCTATATAATAATTGTGATTCAATAATAAGGGGAAACTATGATAGGTTTTAATTCATTTAAAGATATAGATAAAGAACTTGGTCTGGTTGAAGCGAATTTGGCCTCTAGTGTTGAAAGCCAGCTGTCCATTATGAACCAAGCTTCAGTCCATCTAATTAAAGCTGGTGGAAAACGACTTCGCCCAGCCTTTGCCTTATTGGCCGGCAGTTTTTATAAAAAGGATCTGGCGCCGCTGATACCTGCGGCTACTGCCCTGGAATTGATCCATATGGCTACTCTGGTGCATGATGATGTTATCGATGATTCGGAAACCCGCCGGGGGACCGCTACAGTTAAAAGCGCATGGGGCAACCGTATATCTATTTATGCCGGTAATTATATCTTTGCACGGGCTCTGGGTTTGATATCTGATTACCAGCGCAGCGATGTCGTCGATCTTCTTGCTGAATCTAGCATGAAGATCTGTGAGGGCGAGATAATACAGATGCTAAGCTGTTATAATGTTCATCTGGGGTTGAAGAATTATCTGCGACGAATTGAAAGAAAGACTGCGCTGCTGATCTCAGTGAGTTGTGAGTTGGGGGCCATGATAGCAAACGCACCGGCCCGGGAAATCGAAGCACTAAGAAACTACGGCTATTACCTGGGGATGGCTTTTCAGGTGACCGATGATATACTTGATTTTATAGCCGATGAAAAGATTCTGGGCAAACCTACTGGCAGCGATATACGACAGGGTGTAATAACTCTTCCGGCCCTATATGCTTTAAAGCATGGACCGGGGAGGCAGGAACTGGCAGCAAGCCTTTCTTCGCCCGAGCGCTGCCTGAGTCAGGCGGAAGAAATTATCGGCATGGTACTTGAGTCGGACGGAATAGAGTATTCGTATTATGTAACTTCGCATTTTGCGGGGAAGGCTAAAAAACAGCTGGAATACCTGCCGGCTGTACCAGCCAGGGAACGCTTGTATGAGATAGCGGATTTCATAATGTCACGTGATTATTAGCGATATGAAGGAGCGTTGGTTGGGTGTTTGATAATATGACAAGTGAAGATAAACAAACCATAATCGAGCATCTGGAAGCTCTGCGGAAGGCCTTGATCATAAGTTTTACTGCTATTATAATAGCGGCGTTCGCTTCTTTTTATTACAGCGAGCAGATACTGGCGGTCATCACCCTTCCGTTGCGTTCCTTGAATCAGAAGATGATCGTTACCGGTGTCACGGAAGCCTTTTTCGTAAAGCTGATGCTTTCCTTCTATGCAGGTTTTGTCATTTCTTTTCCGATTGTTTCCTGGTCATTGTGGGGTTTCATAAAACCGGCACTTTATCCCAGTGAGCGTAAGTATGTCTATATATTCTTTCCCGTCACCATACTGCTTTTTGCGGGTGGAGTTCTATTCTCTTATTTTGGCATCCTGCGCCTGGTATTGAACTTCTTCATTTATATTGCCGGGGCTAATTTGACTCCGATGTTCAAGGTCGATCAGTACGTGTCTTTTGTGACGGCTTTTACACTTCCCTTTGGCATCGTTTTTGAGATGCCGGTGGTGGTATTCGTCTTAACTAAACTTGGAATCATTAAATATGAAACCCTGGCCAGAAACCGCAAGTATGCACTACTGATAATCGTTATACTGGCAGCCGCCCTGACTCCAGGTCCTGATCCCTTTTCCCAGCTGATGATGGCGGTGCCGGTTTATTTGCTTTTTGAGATAAGCATTTTGGTGGCAAAATATACCGGTAAAAGCAAGGAACGGAGAGATGACCAATAAGGTGGAAGCACCGATAGTACTTTATTTTTGCTTACTTTACAAAGCTGCAGCTTTTTGTCATAATAGCAGTGATACTCGGACATGAATCGGAATTTAGTCGCATAACGGCTTTAACTTTTAAGGAGGTAATTGTTTTGTTTGGATTACTCCCGAATTTTGGTCCCTGGGAACTGGTTTTGATACTGGTCATTCTTCTGGTTATCATTGGACCAGGGAAACTGCCTCAGGTAGGTGAGTCGCTCGGTAAGGCTCTGCAGAGCTTCCGCAAGGCCAAAGAAGATCAGTTTGACGAACTGGACGAGAAGAAGAAATAGGAACACCCCGGCATAGTTCGAAAGATAAGGGGTGTTACAGTGACCCATTTGTTTCCCGTTTTTCTAAATCTGGAAGGCAAGCCTTGTCTAGTAGTCGGTGGGGGTCTGGTTGCCCTGCGCAAGGTTGAAAGCCTTTTGGAATGTGGCGCTGTGGTTTCCGTGGTCAGCCCGGCAGCGGAAGATAGGATATATGAGCTGGCGGACCGGGGAGCGGTTATTTGGCGTCAGGATACCGTCGAAGTCAAAGATCTTGACGGAAAATTCATGGTATTCATAGCTACCGATAACCAAGAGGTGAATCAGCAGGTAGTCGACTGGTGCCGTGAACGCCGGGTACTGGTCAATGCAGTTGATGATCCTCCTAATTGTGATTTTTATGTTCCGGCCGTAGTTAGACAGGGTTCACTGCAGTTGGCTATCAGTACGGAGGGCAGAAGCCCAATGTTTGCCCGCAGACTGCGTGAACAGATACAGGTGCAGATGGGACCTGAGTATGGGGAATTCGTAGACTTACTTGGAGATCTGCGCGATCAAGTAAAAGAGACAGTACCGGATATAGCTAAAAGGAAGTTTATATTTGAGAAATTAGTCAACTCTGATATTTTAGATTTGCTTAAATCAGGAGACAGGAAAAAGGTTGAGGAGCGGGTGGAAGAATGTATGTCCTCCTGGCAGGACTAAACCATAGAACGGCACCGGTTGATGTTCGGGAGAGGTTTTCAATTTCCGGAGCGTCTCTTGAAAATGCCTATGATTATTTCAAGGGTATTGAAGAAGTTGAAGGGACTCTGATCCTGGCAACCTGTAACCGTACTGAAATTTATGCTACTGCACGGGATATCGAATCCGGTATGCAGGCCCTAAAGAAGTTTATGGCCGACTATGCTGGTATGGATGAAGAATCAATCACTCAGTATCTCTACCAGCCCAATTGTTACGATGCCATCATGCACCTATTCAAAGTGGCCTCTGGACTGGATTCTATGATTATAGGCGAATGTCAGATCATGGGACAGGTTAAGGAAGCCTATCTGAAAGCGATAGAAGCAGGTGCTTCTGATGGAGTCATCAACGCCTTGTTCCAGAAGGCGATTTATGTTGGCAAGCGGGTCCGTACCGAAACTATAATCGAGAAACATCCGCTGTCAGTTAGTTATGCTGCCGTAGAACTTGCTCGGCAAAGACTGGGCGGTCTGGAGGGTAAATCAGTTCTGGTGGTAGGCGCTGGAGAAATGAGCGAGCTGACCACGCATCATCTCATGATGAACGGCGTAGAGTCAGTTATTGTGTCCAATCGTTCTTATGAACGGGCCCGGGAGATGGCGCGGGAGTTCAATGGACGAGCAGTGTATTTTGATCAGCTTCCAGCTGAATTGGTCAATGCTGACATCGTAATCAGCTGTACTGCTGCGAGTCATTATATCATTCGCGAGGATAACTGCCGCGAAGCCCTGCAGAGCAGGTTGGGGCGGGATATTATCATGATAGATATAGCGGTGCCGCGTGATATAGACCCGGCTCTAAGTGGAATCGATAACGTTTTTATTCATGATATAGATGATCTGCAGGAAGTAGTAACCATTGACAATGCCAAACGGCAAAAGGCCATGTTGGAGGCCGAATGTATTATTGCTGAAGAGATCGACAAATTTGATGAGTGGCTGGGCAGTCTATATGTTATACCAGTAGTTGCCGCTCTCAAATCTCTGGGGGAAAGTATCAAGGAAGCCGAATTGAACCGTGCCATGAACCGCCTGGGTAAATTAACCGAACGGGAAGAGAAGATCATAGGCTCGATGGCTGCTTCTATTGTAAATCAGATTCTGCACTACCCGGTGGTAAACCTAAAAGAAATGGCGGTCAGCAATCAGGGGCACCTCTATGCAGAAGTAGTAAAAAAACTTTTTGCCTTGCAGGTAGATACAAAGGAGTTGGAACATGAAGAGCGCTTTGAAATTAGGAACCCGGGGTAGCCAATTGGCGCTCTGGCAGGCACAAATGGTCGCTGACCAGTTGAAAGATGTTTGCCCTGAACTAAGCGTTGAGATCAAGATAATCAAAACAACAGGCGATAAGATACTGGATGTAGCCCTTTCCCGTATAGGAGATAAGGGGCTTTTTACTAAGGAGATAGAAAGCGAACTCCTCCAAGGGAATATAGATATAGCTGTTCACAGCATGAAAGACCTGCCATCGGAAATACCAGAAGGCCTTTGTATCGGAGCCGTGTTAGAAAGAGAAAATCCTTGTGATGTTCTGATTTCACTTAGATATCATAGTCTGGATGATTTACCTAAAGGAGCTATAATCGGCACTTCCAGCCTGCGCAGGATCGCACAGCTCAAGGCTTATCGATCGGACCTGTGTTTTTGTGAAATCAGGGGGAATGTAGAAACCAGGATCAAAAAGATGCAGGAAATGAATCTGGATGGCATAATATTGGCTTACGCTGGGGTAAAAAGATTGGGATACGCGGACCGCATCAGCGAAGAATTGCCTTTATATCGTGTACTGCCGTCAGCTGGACAGGGCAGTATAGCTGTGGAGGCTAGAGAGACAGATAATGAGACCCTGACATTGCTGCAACACATCAACCATACTGAAAGTGAGTTGTTGGTAAAAACCGAACGAGCTTTTCTTAAAGAGATGCAGGGGGGGTGCCAGGTACCCATAGCTTGCCTGGCTCGCTTACAGGGAGACCACATCATCTTCGATGGCCTGGCTGCATCACTCGGCGGTGACCGGGTATATAGAGGCTGTAAAGAAGGAAATAGGGATCAAGCAATTAATATAGGACGCGATCTGGCCCGTCAATTGCTTAGCGAAGGGGCTGGTTCAGTCTTAGAAGAGATACGTCGGGAGAATGAGGATGGGTAAAGCAAAGGTCTATCTGGTAGGAGCGGGACCTGGTGATCCCGGTTTATTTACGTTAAAGGGAAAGAAGCTTCTGGAAAGGGCAGATGTGGTGGTATATGACCGCCTGGTGGGCGATGAGATACTGGCCATGGCTAATCCGGAAGCTGAAATGATCTATGTAGGAAAGGTATCTGGACGTCACGCCCTGCCCCAGGAGGAGATCAACGCATTGTTGGTGGCGAAGGCAGCTGAGGGCAAAAGTGTGGTGCGTCTAAAAGGCGGGGACCCCTTTCTGTATGGTAGGGGCGGAGAAGAGGCTCAGTACATCCTAGAGCATGGTTACCAGTATGAAATGGTACCTGGAATAACCTCGGCCATTGCTGTGCCAGCTTATGCAGGCATACCGGTGACCCATCGGGACGCTACCTCCAGTTTCGCGATTATTACCGGACATGAAAAACCGGGAAAGAGTGAGAGCTCGGTTAACTGGAAAGAGATTTCTACCGGCATCGGTACCCTGGTATTCTTGATGGGTGTTGAAAACCTAGGGTTCATATGTGAGAGACTGATTGAAAACGGCAGGGACCCGGGCACTCCGGTCGCTTTGATCAGGGAGGGGACCAGGCCGCAGCAAGCTGTTATATCCGGGACTCTGGCTGATATAGTAGAAAAGGTAGTGCAGGCTAATTTCAAGCCTCCGGCGGTGATTGTGGTCGGCGAGGTAGTCGAACTGCGCCAGGAACTCCAGTGGGTGGAAAAGCTTCCTTTGTGGGGGAAAAGAATCGTGGTGACACGGGCTCGGGCTCAGGCCAGCGCACTGGCTGAGGGCATAAGCGAACTGGGGGGACAGGCCATTGAGTTTCCTTCAATACTGATCAAACCGGAAGAGGATTTGCGGCCTCTATATCGGGCATTCCAGTCACTGGATAAATATGAGTGGATAATCTTTACCAGTGTGAACGCGGTGGATATTTTTTTCAATGAACTTATCAGCCAGAATATGGACATCAGGGAGCTTAAGGGAATAAAGATATGTGCCATCGGGCCGGCTACCGAGAAAAGATTGGTTGGCCGAGGGCTCAGAGTGGATTCGATACCTGACGAGTATCGGGCGGAAGGGATTATTGAAGAATTAAAACCAAGGATTATACCGGGTCAATGGGTTTTGCTGCCCAGGGCCAGGGGGGCTAGAGAGATATTACCAGACAGCCTCCATAAACTGGGGGCACACGTTAATGAAGTTTATTTATATGAGGCGATTACTGCATCGAAAGTGAGCAGAGAAAGCCTGGAGAAAATATTGAATGGAAATGTTGATTATTTAACGTTTACCAGTTCATCTACAGTCACTAATTTTGTTAAAATTGTCGGCGAAGAGAATGTTGCTAAGATTGCAGGGCAGATCAAGGTAGCTTGTATTGGTCCGATTACTGCTGACACCGCAAAAAAGATGGGATTTACAGTGCATATCACTGCTGAAGAATATACGATCAGCGGACTTTTACAGGCGCTGGTTGAAGACAGTAAAGGAGTTATATGAAATGATAGGCTGCACAAAATTATTATGTGGAACGGCTACGGTTTCCGAGGCCATTAAGTACAGTGGATTGAACCGGGATATACCTCCGGAACTACTGCAGTTTTCTGCTAAAAACCGCCCGCTGGTGGTGTGGAATATGACCAACCGCTGCAATCTTCGTTGCAAACATTGTTACATCGAAGCTGAGGACCGCGGTTATGAAAATGAGCTGACCACTGAAGAAGCCAAGGCGTTTATTGCTGACCTGAGCCAAATGAAAGCACCGGTACTGTTGTTTTCCGGCGGTGAACCACTAATCAGGAAAGATATCTTTGAGTTGGGGCGCTTAGCTGCAGACAGCGGACTCAGACCGGTCATATCCAGTAACGGGACGCTGATTGACAACGAAGTTGCTCGTAAGATAAAGGAAGCTGGTTTTCAATACGTAGGTATCAGCATAGATGGAGCACCGGCTACACACGATGAGTTCAGAAATAAAAAGGGAGCTTTCGCTGAGGCACTGCGCGGCATCCGAGCATGTCTGGATAATGGGGTTAAAACCGGCATCCGCTTTACGGTGAATAAGTATAATAAGGCTGATTTGCCAGAAATCTTTGAGATAATAGAACGCGAAGGAATTCCGCGTTTTTGCATGTACCATCTGGTTTATGCCGGAAGAGGCCTGGAAATGGCCGGCATGGACACAAACACGGAGGAAAAGCGTTCCATCCTGGAGCTGGTAAGCCGCAAGACTATTGAACTGCATGAAAAGGGTGTGGAAGTTGAGATACTGACGACAGATAATCATGCAGATGGCATTTATCTATTGAATTATATCAAGAACAATATGCCGGAGAGGGCTAGTGAGATCGGGCAGTTGCTAGAGATGCACGGAGGATGCTCGGCTGGTACCAAGTTCGCTAATGTTGACCCCCGGGGTAACGTGCACCCCTGCCAGTTCTGGCAGGACTATACGGTAGGTAATGTTCGGGAAAGACCGTTTTCTGAGATATGGCTGAGTGATGATCCGCTGATGATCAAGCTTAGGGAAAAGGATAAACACATTACCGGTAAATGCGGTGATTGCAACTATAAGACTTATTGCGGAGGATGCCGCATCCGCGCCCAGGCAGTAACTGGTGACCTTTGGGCAGCTGACCCAGCCTGCTATCTTAGCGATGATGAGATAAGGATGGATTAACAGGGGAATTATGAATTCTTAATTCTTAATTATAAGTTAAGGATGAAATGCTTGGCATTTCATTGTTCATAGGAAAACGTAAGCTTTCCTACCTTATTTCAAAATTCATAATTCAAAATTTAAAATTATTAAGGAGGGGATTGGATTGGCGTTTCCGGTGACCAGGATGCGCAGGCTGAGGAGCAATGAGACCATCCGACGCATGGTGCGGGAAAACTCTGTTTCGCTTAATGATCTGATTTATCCTCTCTTTATTATTTTTGGAAAAGACCAGAAGAATCCTATTGGCTCTATGCCCGGTATTTTTCAGTGGTCTCATGATCGTCTGCCTGAAGAGATAAACGAACTTAAACAACTGGAGATTCCGGCTGTTATGCTTTTTGGTATTCCTGAATGCAAAGATGCCCTGGGCAGCAGTGCCTGGGAGGAGCATGGGGTGGTCCAGGACGGCATCAAGATAATCAAGGATATCTACCCTGATCTCATGGTTATTACCGATGTTTGTATGTGCGAATATACCGATCATGGTCATTGCGGTTTGCTGAACTCTGACGGCTCCGTCAACAATGATGCCACCCTTGATCTATTAGCGAAAGAAGCCCTATCCCATGTAGAGGCAGGATGTGACATGATAGCACCTTCTGACATGATGGATGGACGGGTGGGATATATAAGAAGACATCTTGACAATAACGGGTATGAGAATATACCTATCATGTCCTATGCTGCCAAATATTCTTCCGGCTTTTATGGACCTTTCCGCGATGCCGCTGGTTCAACCCCGGGGTTTGGAGATCGCAAGAGTTATCAGATGGATCCCGCGAATGCCCGGGAGGCACTGCGGGAAGTTGAGCTCGATATCGCAGAAGGAGCCGATATTATTATGGTCAAACCAGCCCTGGCTTATCTGGACATAATTCGCGAAGTACGCGATAATATCAACCTGCCGGTGGCTGCTTACAATGTCAGTGGTGAATATTCGATGATCAAGGCCGCTGCTGCTCAGGGTTGGCTGGATGAAGAGAGAATAATGATGGAAGTTTTGACCTCCATCAAACGAGCCGGTGCCGACCTGATCATTACCTATTTCGCCAAAGATGCGGCAAAACTGATTCATAATTCTCATTTTTAAATTTTAAATTGATGTCGAAACGCTCTGCGTTTCAAATAGCAAGGGAAAGCGGAGCTTTCCTACCTTCATTAAAAATTAAGAATTTAAAATTAGTAATTGTACAAGTGTGGTGTAACTTTATGTTGATATCCTGGAATTCTACTAATCAATGTAATATGTTCTGCGATCACTGCTATCGGGATGCGGGGGCGCGCTTGGAAGAAGAGCTTACGACCGAGCAGGGCAAGAAGTTGATTCGAGAGATTGCCCAAGCCGGTTTTAAGATAATGATCTTCAGTGGCGGTGAACCGCTGATGCGTCCTGATCTCTGTGAGTTGGGTGCCTATGCGAAAGAACAGGGCTTGCGGCCGGTATTGGGCACTAACGGTACGCTGATTACCCCTGAAGCAGCAAGCAAATTGAAAGAAGCAGGGTTCATGGCAGCGGCGGTAAGCATGGACAGTATGGATCCTGGAAAATATGATTTATTCAGGCGCCTGGAGGGTTCGCACCGTATGGCATTGGAAGGCATCAGCAACCTTAAGCAGGCTGGCTTAGGAGTGCAGATTAATACTACGGTCATGGACTGGAACGTGGGTGAACTGGAAGCGATCATAGATTTTGCGGAAGAATTGAAACCTATTGGACATCATATGCTCTTTCTGGTTCCTACCGGTCGGGCAATCAATATTGAGGAAGAAGCTCTACGGGTGGTAGAATATGAGAAAACTCTGGCCCGGTTGATGGAAAAACAAAAGACCACCAAGATGGAGATAAAACCGACCTGCGCCCCTCAGTTTATGAGGGTGGCGGACAAGAAAGGCGTACCGGTGAGATTCAACCGCGGATGCCTGGCCGGTATCAGCTATTGTATAATAAGTCCTAAGGGCGATGTTCAACCCTGTGCTTACTTAAATATACCGCTGGGTAATGTGAAAGAGCAGCCTTTTGATGTAATATGGCGGGAGAATGCCATGTTAAACGAATTGCGCACTTGTGCCTATAAGGGTAAGTGCGGGGTCTGTGACTATCGTGAAAAATGCGGCGGCTGCCGGGCCCGGGCTTATTATTACAGCGGTGGAGACTATATGGCTGAAGACGAATGGTGTCTTTATCACCCCGCGGGAGGACCTTCCTGATATGGATTATGAATTATCCGTCCTTGACCGCAAGATTCTTAACCTGCTACAGAAAGATTTCCCGTTGAGTGAACAGCCTTTTGCAGCCATGGCGGCCGAACTCAATATAGTAGAGGAAGATTTGCTGAAGCACATCGCCGATATGAAAAAAGCTGGCATCATACGCAGGATCGGAGCAATTATAGAATCCAGGGCCATTGGTTTTTACTCTACGCTTTGTGCCTGCCGGGTTGAGAATTCTCGTGCTGATGAAGTGGCAGCCATCATTAACCGCCAAACGGGAGTCACGCACAATTATTTAAGAGATCAGGAATACAATTTGTGGTTTACACTTTCCTGTGAAAATGAGCAGAAAGCCAGGGGCATCATAGCTGAATTGGAGGCAAGTACTGGTGTGCCCATTTTATCCATGCCTACGGAGCGGGTATATAAAATAAAGGTGGCGCTGGACATGGGTGAAAACAATGCCATATGATGAAATAGATAAAAGAATTCTAAGGTTCATGCAGGGTGACATACCATTGGATGCCAGGCCTTTTCGGGAATTGTCTGAAGAGTTGGGCCTGAGCGAAGCCGAGGTGGTCTCACGTATTGAGCTTCTTCGGGAGCAAGGCGTAATTCGACGGATTAGTGCGATCCTGCGGCATCAAAAGGCTGGTTATAAAGTAAATGCCATGACTGCCTGGCAAGTCGATCAGGCCAGAGCTGATGACATCGGCGCAATTTTGGCCGGTTTTGTCCAGGTTAGCCACTGTTACTTGCGGCAAGTTCCATCCGACTTTGGGTTCAATCTCTTTGCCATGGTACATGCCCATGACGAAGAAGAATTATCCCGGCTGATAGAGGATATGTCAAATCGTACCGGTGTGAATAACTACAGCGTTTTCCGTAGCATCAAGGAGTATAAAAAAGTTAGTATGGAATATTTTTGAGTGGTGGGGAATAGTTGATAGTGACAATGCTCCCTGCAGGCTTGATAATAAATATGGTAGTATTTTAGGAGATAAGCAATGAAGTATGGTAAGTCCAGAGAATTATTTGCCCGGGCAGAAAATATCATTCCTGGCGGGGTGAATAGTCCGGTGCGGGCATTTAAAGCAGTTGGTTCTCAGCCAGTATTTATCGATCACGCGAAAGGCTGCCGGATATTTGATGTAGACGGCAACGAATATATAGATTATGTGGGTTCATGGGGTCCGTTGATTTTGGGGCATAGCCACCCGGAAGTAGTACAGGCTGTTCGCGAGGCGGCAGGCCGGGGGACCAGTTATGGAGCACCGTGTCTGGCGGAAATAGAGTTGGCCGAGATCATTTGTGAGGCCATTCCTTCTATTGAAAAAGTGCGAATGGTCAGTTCGGGTACTGAGGCAACTATGAGTGCCCTGCGCCTGGCCAGGGCCTTTACTGGCAGAAACAAGGTTATTAAATTCGAGGGCTGTTATCATGGACATGCTGATAGTTTTCTGATCAAAGCCGGCTCCGGTCTCTTGACCGGCGGAGTGGTCAGCAGCCCCGGGGTGCCAGAGCAGCTGGCTCAGGATACATTGGTGGCCCAATATAATGATATCTCTTCCGTAGAAGCGCTGTATAAAGAATTCGGTTCAGAGATCTCAGCGGTAATAGTTGAACCAATTGCAGGTAATATGGGATTAGTCTTACCCGATCCTAACTTCCTGCATTATCTGCGCAAGATAAGCGATATGTATGGAAGCCTGTTGATATTTGATGAGGTTATCACCGGATTCCGGACCCGATTCGGCGGCTTCCAGGATACGGTAGGGATAAAACCCGATCTTACCACTTTGGGCAAGATTATCGGCGGGGGACTGCCGGTAGGGGCCTACGGCGGCCGGAAGGAGATTATGGACCGGGTGGCTCCAACAGGCGATGTCTATCAGGCAGGTACTCTTTCCGGTAATCCTCTGGCCATGGCAGCCGGAGTTGCCACTCTTAATGTCTTGAGGGACGTTGAGTGGTATGATCGTTTGGAGATTATGACCTATATGCTTACCAGCCGGTTAAAAACCATGCTGGAAGAATTTGATTTGTATCCTTGTATAAACCGCTTCGGTTCCATGTTCTGTATCTTTTTCACCGAGGAAGAAGTGAACTCTCTTGAGAAGGTAATGACCAGTGATACAGAACAATACAGCCGAATATTTAGAAGATTACTGCAGGAAGGCGTTTATCTGCCGCCATCTCAATTTGAGGTTTGTTTTATGTCCTGTGCGCATGATCTGATAGATATAGACCAGACGGTCGAGATATTTGGCCGCGCGCTGGAATGAACACTTTGAGGGGGAGAATTACTTGGAATACGCAAATGATTGGGAATGGTTTGTCAGGCAGTTCGAGATCTTGAGCAAGATCGATTTGCATGCCTATAAACGTCCGCAGATGGAACGCAGAATCAACAGTTTTATGCGAACGGTTAATGTAAGTGATTATAAGAATTTTATAAAAATCATGACTGATGATAAAACTATATACCGGAAGTTTTTGGATCACATTACTATCAATGTGTCTGAGTTCTATCGCAATCCCAATCATTGGGAAATCATGGAGCGAGACATCGTTCCCCTATTATTAAAAAACCGAAACTCCTTAAAGCTATGGAGCGCAGGCTGTTCAACCGGAGAAGAACCCTATTCCTTGGCCATCATGTGCAAAGAAAAACGCTTTAACCTGGCGGAAAGGATATTGGCCACTGATATTGATAACGAAGTTCTTGAGAAAGCTGGAAACGGATTGTATGCCGCCAAAGCCCTGCAGGGTTTGCCTGGCGGAGCTACTGAACGGTATTTTGTCCAGGAAGGTGAGTTCTATCGGGTCAAAGATGAGTTGAAAACAAGCATTAAATTCGAACGACAGGATCTATTGAAGGATACCTTCGGCAGGGGGTTTGATATTATACTTTGCCGTAATGTTGTTATTTATTTTACTGAAGAAACTAAGCAAAAACTCTATCGGAAATTTGCTGATGCACTAAGTCCGGGTGGCGTACTCTTCATCGGTAGTACTGAGCAGATTTTCCAGGCACGTGAACTGGGATTGCAGAGTTTGTCGACCTTTTTCTATCAGAAGGTCTTGGTTTAAAATGTTTGTTAATACTGACAACAGGCAGTTAGGATTTTATTGTTAAGGGGAATTATCCTATTGACCGGATTTTCATAAAGCAGGCATGATTAGCAGGCTTTCGACGAAAACCAGCCAAAAAGTTTGTCAGCAATAAATCTGAAAAAAGCAGGAAAAATAAGATAAGTATCGAAATGTTTATGGTGATATTTTGCGTGCAGGTAAAAACAGGGGGAAGGGTATCAGTCTCGACGGTAAAATTGCCGTAGGCAAAGATATAGATGTTCATTATTGGAGGTGGTTTTAAGCAGCAGGAGTGACATTGAGTAACAAGACCGAATACCAGAAAACCATTAATTAGACGAAAAGGAGGAATGACCTTGAAGGTTGTAGTATGTGTTAAGCAGACATTTGACACAGAGGCCAAGATCGAAATAAAAGATGGTAAGATTGCTGATGCCGGTATCAATTTAATCATCAATCCTTATGATGAAGTGGCTGTAGAAGGAGCCATTCAGCTGAAGGAAAAGAAAGTAGCGGATGAAATCGTGGTGATTTCCGCTGGTTCCGATAAGGCTATGGATGCTATTCGTACCGCTCTGGCCATGGGCGCCGACCGGGGCATCCTGGTGACCTTAGATCCCGCTGCTGATGAATTTGCAAGAGCAGTTGCTCTGGCTGAAGCCATCAAGGCTGAGAGCCCCGATCTGGTTCTCGCTGGCCATGTTGCTGCTGATGATGGTTCATCACAGGTTCCGACTCGTATTGCAGAGATTCTCGGATTCCCGCACATCAATGTTATTACCACCCTGGACATTGCCGGTGGCAAAGCCACTGCTGCCAGTGAAGCTGATGGTGGAACTCAGGTAACTGAAGTTGCCATGCCGGCTGTAGTTTCCAGTCAGGTTAGCTGGAATGAACCCCGTTATCCTTCCATGAAGGGTATCATGGCTGCTAAGAAAAAGCCGGTTGCCACTGTTGCTGGCAAGGCTGTTGCCAATGTGACCAATATCGTTGAATTCGCACTGCCCGCAGCCAAACAGGCTGGTGTTAAGATCGAGGACGATCCCGATGTAGCAGCTACCAAACTGGCTGACTGGATGAAGAACACCGTAAAGGTCGAAATTAAATAAGTGCAAATCTTGATTTGCTGAAATAAAGGAGGGTAATTGATGGCTGGAACATGGGTATTTGTAGAACAGAGAGATGGCAACATCCGTAAAGTTACTTTCGAAATGCTTTCCCAGGCCAAAAAATATGGTGATGAGGTTTGCGCAGTAGTATTTGGCAAGAGCGTTAAGGGCATGGCTCCCGAATTTGCAAAATATGGCGCAGACAAAGTTATAGTAGCAGAAGCTGACGTATTCGCTGATTACAACACTGGTGCTTATGTAGCTCAGATGGTTGCTATGATCAACGAAATGAAGCCTAATGCTGTACTGTTTGCTCACAGCTTCAACGGCCGTGACTTTGCTTCCCGTCTGGCTCAGAAGCTGGAAGCCGGTCTGGCAACCGATGCTATCGGTGCTGAAATCAGTGCTGGCAAAGGCGTATTTACCAGAGCAATCTATGCCGGTAAAGCCCTGGCCAAGGTGGAAATCACCACCAGCCCGGTACTGGCTACCATTCGTCCTGGTGTATTCGAGGTTGCGGAAGGCGCTGCCGCTGGCGCAGTAGTTGATGCTGCTGTTGCTGCCACCGCTGCAGATGTATACCAGACTGTTAAAGAATTCAAAGCTACCGTATCTGCTCGTCCAGAACTGACTGAAGCTGCAGTAGTAGTTTCCGGCGGTCGCGGATGTAAAGGTCCCGATGGCATCAAGATCGTTGAGCAGCTCGCTGATATGCTCGGCGCTGGTGTTGGCGGATCTCGTGCAGCCATTGACTCTGGCTGGCTGGGACATGAGCTGCAGGTTGGCCAGACCGGTAAGGTCGTCAACCCGAATCTGTATGTAGCATGCGGTATTTCCGGAGCCATCCAGCATCTGGCTGGTATGTCCTCTTCCAAGTTTATTGCTGCTGTCAATACTGATACTGAAGCTCCCATATTCAATGTATCTGACTTCGGCGTAGTAGGCGACCTGTTCAAAGTATTGCCCATTCTGATGACCGAACTTAAGAAGTAGTTTTTTTCCTCCGCGGGGGGGATGGGTGTTGTCGGATATACCTTCGGGGTATATCCGGCAGAAATCACCTGGTTGTGGTTGTAAGGAGGGAATTTTGTAAATGATTTTTGGATTTGAACCGTTAGAAGGCGGCTACGAAGTTCCAATGCGCGTTGTTGGTGCCAACGTTCCCGGCGAGATGCTGATTTACCTCATCATGTTTATCCCCATAGGGTTATTCCTCTATGGATTTTGGAAGCGACTTGAGGTTTGGCTGCTGGCTAAGGGCGAGATTCACCGCAATGACAAAATTGGTACCCGTTTGGTCTCCTGGTTATGGTATTCCTTTGCTCAGGCAAAGGTTATCAGAAAGCCCCTGGCAGGCTGGATGCATTTCTTCCTGTTTTGGGGTTTTGCATTGCTGTTCATGGCAGCTGGAGCTGATGCAGCACACTTCTGGATTGGATGGCCCCATCTGGAAGGCAATATCTATATCGGAATGTCCTGGATAGTTGATGTTTTCGGAATGCTGGCCCTGATCGGTATTGTCGTATTGGCCTTTATCCGATATATCCAGAAGCCGGATCGTCTCAATGACACCAACTCAGCCGATGGCTGGATGATTCTTTTGATTTTTGTCATCCTGCTCACCGGTTATTTTATTGAGGGTTTGAGAATTGCTGCTCAGATCGACCTGGCTACTACCATTGAAGCTATCGCCTATGAGCAGGCAGCATCTCCCTTTGGCTGGATGTTTGCCACGATGTTTGCCGGAGTCTCATTAGATAATGCGTTAATGTGGCATCGTATCCTGTGGTGGTTCCACATGGCAATAGCCTTCACCTGGATCGCTTTAATTCCTTTCACCAAGCTGTGGCATATCTTTGCCAGCATGCTGAACTATGCGTTCCGTGACCTGGAACCCTCAGCCTGCCGCATGGTGGAAAACATTGAAGAAGCCACTACCTTTGGTGTAGAGAATATCGAAGAATTTGGTTGGAAGGATCTGCTGGATCTGGACGCCTGCATCCGCTGCGGCCGTTGTCAGGAGAATTGCCCGGCTTATAACACCGGCAAGCACCTGAACCCCAAAGTAACTTTGATCCAGGCTATGAAACAGCATTTGGATGCCAAAGCACCTTATCTTCTTGAAATGAAGGCTGCCGGCATAGATCCCAATGCTGAAGAAGTTGCCATGACTGTAGAAGAAGCTGCTGAAGAGGTCAATCCCATGGAGCAGAGCCTGCTCTATGACGTAGTAACTGCTGATGTTATCTGGGATTGCACCAACTGCCGCGCTTGTATGGAACATTGCCCGATGTTTATCGAGCATATCCCGAAGATAGTAGAAATGCGCCGCAATCTGGTCATGTGGCAGGGCGATATGCCTGGTGAAGCACAGGCAGCCTTTACCAACATGGAACGCAACTACAATCCCTGGGGCGTAGGTTGGGCTTCTCGCGCTGCATGGCTCGAGGAGAGAGGCGTCAGAGAAATGGTCAACTTGTTGCCGGAAGATGGCAAAGAGTTCGAATACTTGCTCTATGCCGGATGCGCAGTATCATTCGATGACCGCTACAAGAAGGTCGGCGAATCTCTGGTCAAACTGTTGAATCAAGCTGGGGTAAGCTTTGGTTACCTGGGCACCGAGGAGTTCTGCTGCGGCGACTCTGCCCGCCGTCTGGGCAATGAGTACCTGTATCAGACCTTGGTCAGCCAGAACCTGGAATCTTTCAACAACTACGGCGTAAAGAAAATCATCGTGGTATGTCCGCATGGTTATAATGCGCTGAAGAACGAATATCCTCAAATGGGTGGAAACTTTGAGGTTTACCACTACACCGAAATCCTGGCTAAACTGGTAGCCGAGGGCAAACTGAAACCCAAGAAAGGTTTGGGAGCCAAGATAACTTATCATGATTCCTGCTTCTTGGGTCGGCACAATGGAGTTTATGATCAGCCCCGTGCTATATTGAAGGATGCCGGCTGCAATCTCGTCGAGATTGAAAAGGGCAAGAACTTTGGCTTCTGCTGCGGCGCTGGCGGTGGCAGAATGTGGTTGGAAGAGCATGCTGTTGAAGGCTACAAGCGTATCAACGACACTCGCACCGATCAATTGCTGGTTCCCGAGCCGGAAATGATCGTAACCAATTGTCCGTTCTGTTTGACCATGATCTCCGATGGCGTCAAAGGCGCCGAGAAGGAAGAGCAGACCAAGGTCTTCGACGTAGCCGAAGTACTTTGGAAGACTATGGAATAAGCTATACACTTATAAACAGCCATACCTGATATCAGGTATGGCTGTTTTTTTTATCAATATGTTTTATTAATACAATGTTAATTTAAGCGGCATTTTTATAGCCTATTTTTCGAGAAAAATGTGAAATATCTGAATGCAAATCCGCATTAAAAAATGCTTTGCTTGCAGGAAATAACAAGAATATATCGAACATAAAGAGCATAGGGACAGCCTATTTTCTCAATAGGAAGCTGATGTGCGAAACTGAATAATCTGAATGCAATATCGCATTGTATCAGTTATCCTCAAAAGTAGATATCAAAATCATTTTATAGGGGGTATTGTAATGTCGAGAGAAGTTGTTATCGTTGCAGCATGTCGGACACCAGTAGGTAGCTTCAATGGGACCCTGAAGGATACGCCAGTAGTCGAACTGGGTGCCGTCGTAATGGCCGAAGCCGTTAAACGGGCAAGGGTTAATGCGGAGCAACTGGATGAAGTCATCTTTGGCTGCGTGCTCCAGGCTGCCCAGGGCCAGAATGTAGCTCGCCAATCCATGATCAAAGCGGGTATACCACAGGAAGTGACGGCGTTCACTATCAATAAGGTGTGCGGTTCCGGATTGAAAGCTGTAAGCCTGGCAGCGCAGGCCATAAAAGCTGGAGATGCTGACATCGTTCTGGCTGGTGGTATGGAGAGCATGAGTATGGCTCCTTATGCACTGGAAAAGGCTCGCTCCGGCTACCGGATGGGACCGGGTACCCTGGTTGACTGCATGATCAAAGATGGTCTTTGGGAAGCCTTCAACAACTATCACATGGGTATCACTGCAGAAAACGTCAACGAGCAATATGGCATTACCCGGGAAGAACAGGATGCCTTTGGCCTGAGGAGTCAGGAAAGAGCTCTGGCCGCCATAGCTGCAGGAAAATTCAAAGATGAAATAGTACCCGTAGTCATCAAGGGCAAAAAGGGCGATATTGTATTCGATACCGACGAATACCCCAAAGCCAGCACTGCTGAAAAGATGGCTGGTCTCAAACCTGCTTTCAAAAAAGATGGCAGTGTGACTGCCGCCAATGCCTCAGGGATCAATGACGGCGCCGCCGCCTTTGTTGTTATGAGTAAGGAAAAGGCTGATGAACTGGGTATTAAGCCCCTGGCCAAAATCGTCAGTTACGCATCCGGCGGTGTAGATCCCAAGATTATGGGTGTCGGCCCGGTACCCGCTAGCAAAAAAGCCCTGGCTAAAGCTGGTTTGACCGTAGACGACCTGGATCTGATCGAAGCTAATGAAGCCTTCGCCGCACAGTCCATTGCCGTAGCCCGCGATATGGGCTGGGCTGACAAGATGGACAAGGTCAACGTCAATGGCGGCGCTATCGCCATCGGGCATCCGGTCGGAGCTTCCGGCGGACGCATCCTCTGCACATTGCTCTTTGAGATGCAGAAGAGACAGTCCAAATATGGTCTGGCCACCCTCTGCATCGGTGGAGGTATGGGCACAGCCCTGATCGTAGAACGTATGTAGGTGAAGAATTAATTGACACAGGCGATTGTGTCGCACGCAGATATACTGGATAAACGCTGATGAAAAAGATTTTACGAAAAAAATCTGTTGAAAGACATCAATCTTCTTATTGATAGATCTGCGAAAGTGATAATTGATCTGCGTTATTTGCGTCTAATTCAAATATTTAAGGGGGGTATTATAATGCCACATAATACATATCTTTATCAAACTCGTGATATTAAGTTCCAGATGAAAGAATGGCTCGACCTGGAAAAGCTACTGTCTCTGGATGCCTATAAAGACTACTACGGACCCGACGATCTCGATGCTTTCATGGACGTCAACTTTAAGATTTGTCGCGACGTTATCTGCCCGGCAAATAAAGAAGCCGATGATCCTGGTTTCCAGTTCGTTGGCGGCAATGAGCATGCAGTTAAAAGCCCTGATGTATATAAGAGCGTTTATGCCACTGTCATGGAAGCCGGTCTGGGACCTCAGTTTGGTGATCGTGAATCCGAAGGACGTATTCCGCTGGCTTGGTATGCACCCATCCTGGAAATGCAGGTTGCAGCGTCTCCGGCCATGGTCATGCTGTGGTGTCTTACCCAGGGTGCTTCTACAGTTATTCAATATAATGCCGATCAGAAGTTTAAGGATCTCTACCTGCCCAAGATGTATGCCGGCGAATGGGGCGGCTCCATGTGCCTGACCGAACCCGGCGCAGGCTCGGAAGTGGGCGCAGTTGCTACTAAGTGCTTCCCCACCGATACCCCTGGTCTTTACAAAATCAAAGGACAGAAGTGCTTTATTACTACGGGCGACAGTGACTGCGTGGAAAACATCATTCACCTGGTACTGGCCAAGACCCCGGATGGCAAAGCAGGCACAGCCGGTATCAATTGCCTGATGGTTCCCAAGTTCTGGGTCGATGATGATGGCAACATAACCAAGTGGAATGACGTAACCACCGTGGGCATCGAGCACAAGCTGGGTATCCACGGTTCGGCCACCTGCACCCTGGCCTTTGGTGAAAATAACGATTGCTATGGTTGGATGATCGGCGACGGTCCGGTTGATGGAAGAGGCAAGGGTATGGCCCAAATGTTCCAGATGATGAACGAAGAGCGCATTAACACTGGCATCTTCTCCCTGGGCACTTTTGGAGCAGCTTACTACGCAGCTTTGGAATATGCCAAAGTTCGTGTTCAGAGCCCGCACGCCTCTAATCCCAAGGGCCCCAGCGTTCGGATCATAGAGCACGAGGATGTCCGCCGCATGCTTATGCTCCAGAAATCCATGATGGAAGCCTGCCGCGCCATGATTTACACCTCTTATTACTATATTGATATGGCTAAGGAAGCAGCCACTGAAGAAGAGAGAGAAGAAGCTGAGGACTTCTTCATGATCCAGAACCCGTTATGCAAAGCCTATACCTCGGATATGTCCTGGCAGATGTGCGCAGAAGCCATCCAGGTACATGGCGGCTATGGCTTCATGGAAGAGTATGCTCCGGCATCTCTCGCTCGTGATTGCAAGATATACTCATTATGGGAAGGCACTAACTTCATCCAGTCACAGGATTTCACCGGCCGCAAGTTCACCATGAAGAAAGGCGAACCCTTCGCCAAGTGGCTGGGTCAGATCGCAGATTACATTACCAATGAGAAGACAGCAGATTTTGCTGCAGAATTTGATTTAATGGCCGAAGCCTTTGCCGCCTTCAGGGAAATCGTCGATATGACCAATGGCTGGAGGGGAGAACAACAAAGGTTGGTCCAGCTGTTCGCCACCCGGACCATGCATGCCGGTGCTATGATCCTCGGCGGCAAGCTCATCCTTTCTCAGGGCGTGCTGGCAGCCAAGAAACTAGCTGAACTGGGTGAGGGTCATTTCGATGCCAACTTCTATAAGAGCAAGATGGCCACTGCTAAGTTCTTTGTAATGAATGTGGTACCGAACATCTTCGGTATCCTCAAGGCCATGAAACTGGCTGATACCAGCAGTATCGATCTGGCTGAGGAATGCTACATGTAGGCTAAAAGAAGGTTTCTACACAACAGGGGCTGTTTTTAAGGGCAGCCCCTTTTTTATGGAAAATAACAGAATATCTCGTGAAATAATTATCTCAGGACGGGGCTGGGTTTATTTATCAACCTTCCGTTGTGAATGGGCTTGTATTTTTTGCGAAAACATAAACAAAATGCAGGGAAAATGCAATTTAGCTAGAACAATATATTACAATATAGAAACACTAATATAAAAGAAATCTTGAACAGGAGTGTTAGATGTGCGCTTGGCCATTTATCCCGGGAGTTTTGACCCAGTAACTAATGGACATATTGATATCCTGGAGAAGACCAGCAAGCTGTTCGATAAAATTATCATTGCGGTTGTGCATAACGTCGGGAAAAAGGCGCTTTTTTCCTTAAACGACAGGGTCAACCTTATAAAAGAAAGTACCAGCCATATTCCAAATATAGAAGTAGAATCGTTCAGCGGACTTTTAGTAGATTATGTAAAACAAAAAGGTGCCATTGCTATTATCAGAGGGCTCAGAACGGTTGCAGACTTCGAGTATGAAATGCACATTGCTCAGATCAACCGCAAGATGCTACCAGAAGTGGAGAGCATTTTTGTTTTGGCCGACAGTCGTTATTTCTTCGTTAGTTCAAGTATAATAAAAGAGGTCGCTCTACTCGGTGGAGACGTATCCGAGTTGGTACCGGAGTCAGTAAAAGTTGGTCTAACAGAGAAAAGGCAGCTTCGTTTGGAATAGAGTATTTAATTTAAATTATGGATGAAATACTTCGTATTTCTATTGTGCGAGTATTGGTTAAGAATAATATGTTAATACTAAATACTGAAATTAAGAAAAAATGCACCCATATAGGGTGCATACCTTAATTAAAAATTAAGAATTAAAAATTGTTTACGTTTCAAAAACGGCGGAGGATTAAATATTTATATCCTCCGCCATATTTCGTAATAGCCTTACAATATAGTTACATTTACCCGTTTTACCCCCCAGCTCAGCGCCTGCTGATGACTGGGGAAAAAGAGATCGATATGATATCCTTTTATAGCGTTGCCCTGATCGGCAGCTATTCCTTCCCCATAACCTTCGATATACAGTTTGGAATTCATGGGGATAACACTGGGATCTACCGCTACTACTCCGTATTGCAAGGGCTGCCCATTGTAAGCGGGTAGACCGCCATAAGGATAGTTGCATTTGTCACAGCCGCAATAAGCGGTCGCTATTACAGAGAAGCCGCCGCTGCGTGAAACGCTGTTGCCCGTTACGGGGGTGGCACTTGATAGCCCCAGAGCTTTACGAGTCTGAGGACCTACCGTACCTGTAGTGCTGATACCATTATTCCGTTGGAACTTGATAACCGCGGAATATGTTTTTGATCCGAAGATACCATCGGCATCTCCGCACCAATAGCCCCAATTGTTTAGAGTCTGCTGCAGTTTTATTACATTATCACCGCGTGATCCCCAATAGAGGGTAGAGTCTGCGGCAACAGCCTGTCCGGCATTACAAGCCAGTAGGGCACAACAAAAAAGCGCTATGAAGAATACTGTGATGCGTTTTGACATAAAAGACCCCTTTCTTCTATTCTCGTTCTCCTTTCATTAGGACCGTCATAATAACAACATGATTACTATAATGATAGCCATTATTATTAAGGCGGGACAAACTAGGAGAATCCGCGGAATTTATCATAGGTCGAGCTGAGGAGAATATACTTGGTAAGAAGTTATGGATGATGTAAAGATAGTTGCTATTTCAACAGCAAACCATATTAAGGGTGTGGAATAGAGTCAATATTGTAGGGGCGGATTCCATATCCGCCCGTGCCCATCCTAGATTGTAATAGGGCGGATATAGAATCCGCCCCTTCAGACTTGTTTATGGTTTATTCTTCAATCAACTTCAGACCCTTGACACAACGTTGCGCCAGCTCCTGATACAATTGGGTCCCCAATTGATTGTACATCACATAATTATCGTCCAGGTCTTTTACCACCCGGGCAGGGTTGCCTATAGCCAGTTTGCGGCTGGGGACGGTCTGATTGGGCGGCAATACGCTGCCCGCACCCAGGAGTGATTCACTGTGCAATTCGCAGCCATTTGATACTATGGAACCCATACCGACCGTTACATTATGCTGGATCAGACAGGGACCGTGGACAATGGCTGAATGTCCTATTAGAACGTTTTCTTCCAGTAAAGCAATAGTCTCAGGCTCTGCATGGATTACAGCATTTTCCTGAATATTGGAACCTGAACCGACTACGATCTTGCCGTAATCAGCACGGATTACGGCACCTGCTCCAACAAAACATCGTTCACCCAGATGCACATCACCTATCACTGCCGCCTGCGGGTGGATGAAACAATGCTGACCAATCAGCGGCCTTTTCCCCTCGAATTCGTAAATTGCCATAAAAACTCCCCCCTAAGGATATTATTCTATCATATTATCTATAATCGAATAGGCTAATTCACCATGATTCCTCCCTAGCCAGCAAAAGCCCGGGAATTATTTTATCTCACCTTTTGATTTTGCGATAAATGAGGGTATAATTATTAATACACCTAATTGAATGGTTGAAAGGCCGATCATTATGTGGAGTAATAGGACGCTTGAATGGGGTATCAGAAAATGAAAAAGCCTTAGAAAACAATTATCTAAGGCTCAACCAGTTAGATCGCTCTTTGAACTTTACCTGACCGTAAGCAACGGGTGCAAACATTCATTTTCTTTGGCGTTCCATTAAAGATCACCTTAACCTGCTGGACATTGGGTTTCCACTGGCGGTTGGTTCTTATATGGGAGTGACTATATTTTTTGCCAAAGCCAACACCTTTGCCGCAAACTTCACATTTGGCCATACTTTAGCCCCCTTCCAATAAAGTGCACTTAAACATTATAACCAAATGAGCAGCAAAGGGCAAGAAGAAGGAATAAATATTGGACTGTAGAATTAAATAGTTCATAGAGATTATAAGAAGTGAACATGGTCACAGTAAATGAATATGGATGGCTGTGGTCTTTGCTAAAAAGACTGTTTCTAATATATCTTACATAGAGGATAGGAGGTAATAGGATGTATACCATCAAAACAACCGAACTAGGTGAAATAACTGTTGAAAAAGCAGTGGTGGAAACTATAGCTGGTCTGGCTGCGGTGGATTGCTATGGTCTGGTGGGCATGGTGGCTCAGGATATTACTTCAGGTATTACAAGTATTTTGGGTATGGAATCGATCCGCAAGGGTGTTTCAGTAAGTAGGAGCTCAGACGGATTAGTTGTTGACGTTTATGTTATCGTGGGTTATGGTCTCAAGATAAAGGAAGTTGCCTACAATGTTATGCAAAAAGTTACCTATGTTTTGAATAACAATGCTGGTCTGGAAGTGGCGCACGTCAATGTTAACGTCAAGGGGGTAAAGGTACTTGGAGACAAATAGAGGAGGACTGAACGTTGGCTTTGCTTGTTATTGATGGCAATGATCTGGTCAGAAGTCTGAAGGCCGGGTGTATCAACCTTGAACACCAGCGCGACGCCGTTGACCTTTTAAATGTGTTTCCGGTACCGGACGGGGATACGGGTACCAATATGTATCTGACCCTGCTATCAGCGGTTAAGGAAGGCGAAAAGAATATTAATGAACCCGTAGGCAAAGTGGCAAAAGCAATATCACGAGGTTCGCTGATGGGAGCACGCGGCAATTCCGGTGTTATACTATCCCAGATTTTTAGAGGTTTTGCCAGGGTTCTGGAGGGTAAGGAAAAAGCCGATGCCATGGATCTGGCCTTGGCCTTAAAAGCAGGTTCTCAAACTGCTTACGATGCAGTAATGAAACCGGTGGAAGGAACTATCCTAACTGTAGTCCGCGAAGTATCGGCAACATGCGAGGCAGAAGCCCAAAAGGGCAGCGATGTTATCGGTATACTGGTGGCTGGCATAGCAACCGGTAATGCTACATTGGCTAAGACACCGTCGATGCTCCCAATTCTTAAGGAAGCCGGGGTAGTTGATTCTGGCGGACAGGGTTTCATGTATTTCCTGGAGGGACTGCTGCAGGGTCTGGCTCAGGAAAAGGAGATAGAACTTGGTGAATACCGTGAAAAGCTGGCTCAGCCGGGTAAAAAGGCTTTAGCTCAGGGAGACCAACCCATCAGCCTGGAATATCAATACTGCAACGAGGTACTGATAAAAGGCTCCGGACTCAAGGTGGACGACATCAGGGATCATCTGGGGCCGTTGGGTGATTCCATGCTGGTGGTCGGGGACGAAGAAATCGTTAAGGTACATATACACTCTAATCATCCCGGCAAGGTTTTGGAAACTTGCCTGCAGTTTGGACAACTGAGTGACATCAAGATAAATAATATGTTGGAAGAGGTCCATGAACATATCAACAACTGGAAAGGGATAGGAGAGACTGACCTGGCAGCGGTGAAGGAACCCGAACGGAAGCAGACTGGACTAGTAGCTGTAGCGGCTGGCGACGGCATTATTGCGGTTCTCAAAAGTCTGGGAGTAGATGAGGTAGTAGAAGGCGGGCAGACCATGAATCCCAGCACGGAAGATTTGCTGAATGCCTGCAATCTGGTGAATGCTGATGCGGTGATTATATTACCCAATAATGGCAATGTCATTATGAGTGCACAGCAGGTGGTAGGGTTGTCGGAAAAGAAAGTCCGGGTAGTGCCTTCAAGGTCAGTGATGCAGGCGATCAGTGCACTTATAACTTATGACTCCCAAGGGGATGCTGACCAGATGGCTGATGAAATGACGGAAATTGCTCAATCTGTCGCGTATGGCGAGGTTACCTACGCGATACGCGATTCCAATTTGAATGGGCTGGAAATAAAAGAAGGCGATACTATTGGCCTTGTTAATGATCAGATAGTACTCACGGCTGCCGACCCGGCTGATGCGGTAGTGCGTTTGCTGGAGCCAATGGTTGCAGATTCTGGACTCTTGATTACTCTTTTCTATGGGGAAGGTATAAGTGAGGCGGAGGCAGGTAGCCTGGCGGAGAAAATATCAGCCAAGTATGAGTCTTCTGAAGTCGAGACCCATTATGGCGGGCAGCCCCTATATAGTTATCTGTTATCAGTGGAATAGAGGCCCAAAATTCATTACAGGACAGCACTGCCTAATCGGGGCAGTGCTGAGGGAGAGGGTCATGGAAGCGCTGGAGAAGGATATCCAGTATCTAAAGGGAGTAGGGCCCAGAAGAAGCAGTCAGCTCAGGCGTCTGGGCATTGCAAGCGTTTTCGATCTATTATGGCATGTGCCCCGGGCTTATTTTAACCGGGGCAATTTGCATGATATAGGCAAATTACAGGATGCAGAGATCGCTAATATCCGTGGTACAGTACTAGGTACAGAATCCCGGCGCAGCCGGAGGGGCATGGCCCTTTTTAAGGCTTTGATCCAGAATGACACCGGGATGATCGCGGCAGTATGGTTCAATCAGCCCCATCTGGACGGCAAGATAAAAGTAGGACAGGAAGTATTTATTACTGGCAAAGTCAAGGCTTCATATGGGACGTTTGATATCCATGTCAGCGAATATGAAATATTGGAGGGGGAGGATCTGGATTACAAGGTTCTCCCGCTCTATCCTCTTACTGAAGGAATCAACCAGAAGTATTTGCGTAAACTGGTTCTTGGGGCACTAGAGGAATACCTATTCTCCTATCCCGAGATCCTCGATACTGAAACCAGAGAACAATATGGATTATGCCCAATCCAAGCCGCCTTTCGCTCTATCCATTTCCCCGAGGACGGACCGTCCTATCTCAACGCACGCAAGCGTCTGGCCTTTGAAGAATTATACCTGTTTCAGGTCAGTCTGCGCCAGGATAAGAAACAGAATTTAACAACGAGCTCCGGTATAGTTCATCGTGGCAAAGGCACCCTGACTTCTCAGGTGGAAGATGATCTGCCATTCAAACTTACCTTGGCGCAACGCCAGGCTCTACAGGAGATATTTGAAGACATGGAAGCTGAGCGACCAATGAATCGCCTGTTGCAGGGTGATGTAGGGTCAGGTAAAACCGTAGTTGCCGCTCTGGCTATGGCAAGGTCAGTATCCTGCGGTTATCAGGCAGCATTCATGGCTCCGACAGAGATTCTCGCTGAACAACACCTTCAAGCCTTACGCCGCTTTTACCGAAACACCCAGGTTGTTATTGCATCGCTCAGCGGAGCAACGACAGCCGCCGAACGACGAGGCATTATGGAGGGGCTCAGGAATGGCGGGGTTGATATTCTAGTCGGTACTCATGCCCTAATTGGCGACGAGGTGGAATTCAAATCCTTAGGTTTGGTGATCATCGATGAGCAGCATCGTTTTGGAGTGAGACAACGAGCCTTGCTGGGCGCCAAAGGAAAGATGCCGGATGTTCTGGTAATGAGCGCTACTCCAATACCCAGGACCCTGGCCCTTACCGCTTATGGCGATTTAAGCCTTTCGGTAATTGACCAATTGCCGCCAGGGCGTAAACCGGTGAAGACTGTACACCTCAAGACCAACGAAAGGATGCGGGCCTATCGGTTTATTGGGCAAGAGGCCGGCAAGGGCTCCCAGGCCTATGTTGTGTGCCCATTGGTTGAAGAATCAGAGAAACAGGATCTGCAGGCAGCAGTAAGCCTTTATCAGGAGCTCAGACAAGAAATACTGCCTGAACTGGCCATAGGGCTGATCCACGGGCGGATGAAATCTGCCGAAAAGGATTACATCATGGGGCAGTTTAAATCAGGAGAAATAAAGCTGCTAGTTTCTACCACGGTTATCGAGGTAGGGGTAGACGTACCTAACGCATCTATCATGGTGATTGAACACGCAGAACGTTTTGGCCTCTCTCAACTTCATCAATTGCGGGGACGAGTAGGCAGAGGCAGTCAGCAATCCTACTGCCTGCTCATTGCAGAACCAAGGACTGAAGAAGCCTGGGCGCGCATTCGGGCTATGGAACGAACCAATGACGGATTTCAACTAGCACAAGAAGATATGAGGATCAGGGGACCAGGAGATTTTTGGGGGGTGCGGCAGCACGGGCTGCAATTATTAAAAGTAGCGGATTTATTGAGAGATCAGAGGATCATTGAAATGGCTCACCATCTCGCCAATTCTCAAAGCATGGATGATTGGCGAGGTTTCAAAGCATACATCGACCAAAAATTTAAAAAGTCTGCGGAAATAGCCAATAATTAAGATAATAATTTATTTTTTATTTGCTCAAATTGAATATTGGTCTAATTAATTCAAATAATATTAATAAAAATACTTGGGACGAGTTCCGAGTATTTTTATTTTTTATGGAGGTGGGAATATTGGCAAATAGAGCGGAAGAGATCATTAAACATTTAAAATATGAACTAAGTCAGGAAATGGGATTACAGCCTAGATCAGATCAACTAGAAAGGGAGAAAAATTATAAAAAGTGATGAAAATACTTCTAGCATATAAGTTGTTGCCAGGGACAGAATAAGACTACATTCAACAAAGGAGGTGAAGATAGATGGCAAACAGCAAGATGTTGGTTCCCGAAGCCAAAGCTCACATGGACCAGTTCAAGATGGAGTCTGCACAGGAAGTAGGCGTTATGCTGAAACAGGGTTACAATGGTGACCTGACTGCAAAACAGGCTGGCAGCATCGGCGGACAGATGGTTAAGAAGATGATTCAGGCTTACGAACAAGGTAATGTTCGTTAAATGAAATCAAAACTATAATCATACTAACCTAAACAAGCGGATTAAATATATATCCGCTTGTTTTCATTTGAAATCCGATTAAGTTGGATAGGCACCCGAGAATTATATTCCATCGCCTGAAGTTGATAACAGCTATATAGCTGGGAATGATGGGCATAATGAAACCAGGACATTATATTTAAGTGTCCAAAAGGAGATGACAGGTTGAAAAAGAAACTATTGGTCGTAAGCCTAGCCCTGGCACTCACAGTAGTATTTGCTCATGCAGCTGCTGCAACAGGTGCCGGGGGCGGGTGTGAGTGTCCCAATCGAGTTTCCGGCCCCGATTTGAATCAGACGCCGATTGCAGGGAAACTGAATTTGAGTGACAATCAGGTTCAACAGTTGAAAGAAATCAACCTGAACACCTACCAGGCCGCCAAGCCCATCAAGATTAAGCTGTTAGACACCAGGTTTGAACTCAGGCAATTGCAGATTGATGGAAAAGACCGGGCTGCTATTGAAGCGAAATCCAAGGAAATAAAAGATTTGAAGGACCAGCTTCATAAACTGCGTGAACAGAAAAAGCAGAAGGTCCAGTCAATCTTAACGCCTGAACAGCTGGCCAAGCTTAAAATGATAAAGGGCTCAGGCCACCATAGCGGTTGGGATAAACAGGGTAGTCAAAACCCTCAGTAATTTGACCGCATATTAAAAAAGGAGACCGAGTAAATCGGTCTCCTTTTTATTAAAAAAATGTATTAAGTGGCATATAGCTCTAACTGCTCGCGGGAGATGCCGGGGAAAAGGGACTGAGCTACGCCCATGGCAATGATACGGGAGGTGTTTTCAATAATATCATCCACCTCCTTGGGAGTGACGGCCAGACTGCCGCCAAAAAAGGATAAAACGTCCTGCACTGCGTTAAGGGATTTTATTTCGTCATAGATGGCACTGGTGTTGGAGCAGAATTGCTTTACTGCCTGGGCGGCGATGATCGCAGCATTGACAATAGTCGGACAGCCGATGGCGATCACTGGTACTCCCAGATCTTCCTGCCTTATGGCCTGCCTTTCGTTACCGATGCCGGCTCCAGGCTGTATCCCGGTATTACACATCTGGATACTGGTGCCGATACGCTCTACATTTTGTGCTGCCAGGGAATCGACTACCACTAGTAAGGCAGGCTTTACCTTCTCCACGATACCTTTTACTACCTCAAAAGTCTCCAACCCGGTAATACCCAGTACACCAGGAGCAATTCCGCAAATGGGACGCATTCCCTGAACCAGTGCATCTGGTGCATACTGATGATAATGTCGGGTAATCGGGCTATATTCAATAAACTTTGGGCCCAGCGCGTCAGGTGTTGCTCGCCAGTTGCCAAGCCCGACTAATAATACCGTACTATCGGCGGGCAAGCTGTTTCCGATAAGAAGGGGCATGCTTTTTACCATGGCCTTGATTATTTCATCCTTTACATATGGGTCATTGATTCTTAATGGCGGGGATTCAATCGTGATGTAACTCCCGATAGGACGGCCCATTTTTTGGGCGCCGTTTTGATCTTTGATGGTTATCGTCGTTACCTTGATGTTTTCCATCTTTTCAACCTGTTCTTCGACTCCTTGAATCTCCTGGTTAGTAGTCCCGCGAATCAGATCCCTGGCTTCTACTGCCATGTCGACATTAAGGTTGAATGCTTGAATGATATCCTGCATAATTTAACCTCCTCTTTTGGAATATTATTGGGCCATTGGTTAGGATTTATGCTATGGCAATAATATAAAAAGCTATAAACAGCAAGCAAAGCTTCGAGAAAATGTTGTTTTCTATGCATAGTCTTTCAAACAACAATATAACGATAATAAAATGGCGACTCTTAATGAGTCGCCATTTTGGGGAGAGGAGAATTTTGTAAAGTTGTTGGGGAGGGTTTGTTCACCAGAATATTTTATCTGGCATTAAGTATCATTGCCAGGGACTGCAGATTATATACCTAATTGGAAATAATTTTTTGCACTTTTGCATGCTCCTGGCCATATATATGGGAAGGGTTAAAGAAGAAAGTAGTGAAAGGCGCGCGCTAAGGGAATATATTGTAGCGCGTCTTCTTTGTGATAAAATAAATTTGACCATAAAAAAAGGTAAATTACATTTTTCGGTGAAATTAAAGGAGTAGGACATGCGAGTTATTGGCGGCAAAGCCCGCGGTAAAAGATTGAAGGCCCCGAGAGGTAAAAATACCCGGCCTATCACCGCCATGATCAAGGAAGCCCTTTTTAATGTAATTGGACCGGACGTGGCAGGCAGCAGATGGCTGGATCTTTTTGCCGGCAGTGGAGCAGTAGGAATCGAAGCCCTAAGCCGGGGAGCCTGCCAGGCAGTATTTATAGATGCTGATAAGATTGCTGCTGAGATAATACGTGATAATCTCATGAATTGCGGGCTTGAGCGGGAAGCTGAGGTATACCGCAATGATGTATTCAGAGCCACTCGGCTTCTGGAAAAGAGAAGTAAACATTTTGATTATATATACATTGATCCGCCGTTTACCAATGAAGATATTTTTATTCCTGTATTAAAAGATCTAGCCGCCTCCCAATTGTTGGACGAGGATGGCACCTTGATTATTAGGACCCCTCGCAGGTTTAAGGTGCCGGTGAAGATATCAGGTATGGTCTGCAACAGGTCCGATAATTATGGGGAATCTACCCTACACTACTATAGCTATTTTGAGGAGGGCAGTGCCAATGATGGAAGTGTTCAGGATTCTGGACGATATTGAGTTTATGCTGAAAGAAAGCAAGAAGGTGCCGTTATCCAATGGTAAAATCGTAATAGACAGTCACCGCTTGTTGGAAGAGATCGACCGTTTAAAAGCCAGATTGCCCGGTGATCTTGAAACTGCCCGCCTTATTATTCTCGACAAGGAGCGTATTGTTCACGAGGCATGTAATGAGGCGGAAACCTATGTCGAACGTTCACGTGACCACGCTGCCAGACTGGTAGATAATAATGAAATTACCAAGAATGCTATGCAGATGGGCGAAGAGATTGTAGCCAGGGCCGAAGAGGTTGCCCGTGAGATCCGTCGCGACGCCGATGAGTATGCTGACGGCGTTTTGAGCCATATGGAAATAGTACTGAAGAAAGGCTTGGAAGTAATAACCCAGGGCAAAGAAGATCTCAGGCAATCCCCAACTCGCGACGATTATTAATGCTTGGCTGGGACCAAATTGATCATAACCAGTAAGACCAGGATGGAAAGACCCAGCAGAAGGCATGTTAAGGAAAAGCCCCAGGCGTCGAATGAATATAGCGCATGACCGAGGGCAGGGCCCATTGAGGGAACTGTCTGGGGTTCATACAAGAAATGGTAGGCAATAAAGGTTATAGGAAGGGCCAGAGCAATTTGGACCAGGCGGGCCAGCACATAGAATGAGGGCCTGACCGGCGTGTCGGCTAAAAAGCCAGTTACCTGAGCTATAATCGAAAAACCACTAAAAGCCAATACACCTGTTACTGCCAGCATTCTGCAGAGTAGGTCGCCATGAGGAGCCAGACAGAGAGCCTTGGTGGCCAGGCTAATTTCGAACATGCCCATACTGATGCCAAAGGAAATGGTTGAAGGAATATGCCACAGAATTAGGGCTTGGGTTAATCCAGCGCTCAGACCGTCAATAATGCCCCAGACTAAAAGCATCCTGGTAAGAACTGAAAATAGCACCACAAAGCCTGCAATAGCGATGATATTGTTCAGGCTATTTTTTATGGCCGTGGTAAAGAATTGACCGATACTTGCGGAACCGGCTGCTTCAGGCGCATAGGCATCTCTTAGACGGTGTTCCCGAAGTGTGGCGGGCGGCTTGAATCTCAGCATGAACCCCAGCAGTAAGTTGGAGAGATAATGACCGATGGCCAGAGTGTATCCCAGAAGAGGAGAGCCGAACAAGCCAACGCCTACCGCCCCAATAATAAATAATGGGCTGGAATTGTTGGTGAATGCGGCTAAGCGTTCGGTCTCATCAGCTGTTAGCAAACCGTCATGATAGAGACGCCGGCTAAGTATGGCTCCCACCGGAAAACCCGAAGTAAATCCCATCACCACAACCAGTGATGCGCATCCTGGTAACTTGAATAGGGGGCGCATAATCGGTTCCAATATGCTTCCTAAAATCCTGGTTGCACCGGATGAAGACAACATCTCGGCAACAATGAAAAAGGGGAACAGTGCTGGCAACAGAACAGTATACCACAGGATAAAACCGTCACGAGCGGCGGCGAGGCTTGTCTGCGGATTAGTGACCATGAAAAGGCCTAGTAAAACTGGTATAATTATTAAAAAGAATTGTCGGTTGATCATCCGCATGACTCCTATCCTGCCATTATGTACAATATATGAAATAACAGCAGGGTTATAGAATAAGAAACCAATAGATCGGGGGTTAATGATGAAGGAACACAAGCGAGTGGCACTTGCACTGGGAGCAGGCAGCGCCAGGGGGCTCTCGCACATCGGGGTTCTCCAGGTGCTGGAAGAAAACCGGGTTCCCGTCGACCTCATCGTGGGCAGTAGCATGGGTGCCCTGGTAGGGGGTGCCTATGCCTGCGGCAGCAATATGAACATGCTGGGTAAATTGGTATATTCCATGGATAACCGAATCTTTTTTGATATAGGAATTCCCCGCATGGGATTTGTCGGCGGCAAGAGGGTCACCTCTCTCATTCAGCTGCTTACCAAGAATCGCACCTTTGATCAAACGGACATACCCCTGGTGGTGATGGCGACCGACCTGGTAAGTGGCCGGGGGGTGGCCATTGATGAGGGTTCCATATCAGAAGCGGTTAGGGCCAGCATTTCTATCCCCGGCGTTTTTAAACCTGTAAACAAGGATAGTATGATATTAGTGGATGGAGCCGTCAGCCACCGACTGCCGGTGGAAGAGGCTCGCGGTAGGGGATGTGACCTGGTCATAGCGGTAGATGTTAGTTGCGGTAGTGAGAGACGGGTAGCTATCAATAATACAATAGATGTCTTCATGACTGCCCTCGATATCATGATCCGAGATAACTTCCAATTGACTCCAGATAAAGGAGATATACTGATCCAGCCTGCTGTAGGTAGCTATGCTTCCAGCGATTTTGAAAACTCCCGTAAGATCATTGATCTTGGACGCGAGGCCGCCCTGGCTAAAATAGATGAGATACTGGAAAAAATTGCACAGTAGACTTAAGATGTGCAGCAACTGGAACCAGGAACGGGGTGCGAATAGACGCAGATTTATATGATTAACGCAGAAGGGGTTGCGGATTTTTTGCTCCAGAAGGCACGAAGGCATAGGAACCGTCCCCGTGCCTTCCCGTGCCTTCCAAGGATTTTTTTAATTAGCCACAGATTAACACAGATGAACACAGATTATTTAATTAATGCATTAATGCATAGTTTCGCAGTTAACTGGTTTTACGCAGAAATCCCAGGGTGTCATTGCGAGCGCAGCGAAGCAATCTTTAAGCCACACAAGCCCCGGGGAAGATTGCCGCGTCCCCGGCACTCAATAAAATAGTTCAGCCTATTAAAGTAATGCGTAATAGGTAGCCGTTTATATTTGGATTCTCTGAGTGCCGGGTCCTCGCAAAGACACCTTTGATTGTTCGCATACTATGAATTGCCATAGTATATAAAATCTGTGTTCATCTGTGTTGCCGAAGGCATCTGTGTCCATCTGCGTTAAATTCGTTTCCCTTCCCGGGATTATGTCGCATCATATGTCAGATGTAACTGTTCTTATTGGTGACATAGTGTAATCCAGGGAGCCTTTGCGCATATCTGGGTTGCTATAAAGCAAAGAATACATATCAGTGGCCAGCCGATCTAGATTGGCCATTTGTGATAATACCGGATCCGGCGATTCCTCGCATAATTTTTTCATATCGCTGGCCCGGTTGACAATGGTCAGCCGTGAATTAATTTTCATAACTTGCAGGATTTTTTGGCCTTTTGCCGAAAAACCTAAGAGGTGTAAATACTGAGGGCCCGAGCGGTCGAAAAGTTGCATTTGATCTTTAGTCAATGAGAACAGTATATACAACATACTGCGGCTGATTCTGGTCATATTATAGCGTTTCGATTTGATCTGAGTAAGTAACTGGTATAGGGTGCCTGAATGGTTGGCAGCCTCTTTGATACGGTATTCCAGACCATCGTTTACCTCGTATATGGACCTTAGCTGGTCAGTTGACATGGAACGGATCATCATAATTATCGATCTTTCCAAGGACTCTAAGCCGGAGGATTTCCGGCCATTAGCCAGTTCTCGATCGATAATATCAATACTGCCGGGTGGCAGACTGGAGCGTAAGGAATCAAGGTCGGCATTATGGATCAGAGCCTGGCGGATTGCGGTCGCGCTAGGCAAACAAGATACCTCGGTATCGTGGTATGGTGAACCCTGTCGTTTTATGGCTATTGGATGGAAAGGAATATTCTCTTCCTGCATGACCCTTAGATATTCGATTGCCAGTATGTTATTGGGACCTAACAGCGCTCCATGCAAATCATGGTTCGAAGGGGATTGCATATCTTGCAGGGCACGGGAGCGGGCCAGGGGGAAACTGAGCCCGTTGGATAGATTTCTTTTTAGTGAGGTTTTAAATTCGTCCGGTTCGTGGGACAATATCTCAGCAATCCCTTGTAAAGTAGGCAGATGGTTGTTTTCGCAGCCGAAGGCCAGGTGAGTGACTACTCCAGTCCTTTGCAGCAGTTGCATTGCACCTCGGGCAAAGTAATAAGCACTGCGGACAGCAAAACAGAAGGGGAGTTCGATAACCAGGTCGGCACCCGACGCTAAGGCCATTTCTGCCCGAGCCCATTTATTGAAGAGGGCAGCTTCGCCGCGTTGGGTGAAATTGCCGCTCATTACACAGACGACGGCGTCAAACTTCTCGGCTTGACAGGCCATATCAAAAAGATATTTATGTCCGTTGTGGAAGGGATTGTATTCACTTACCACCCCTAATACAGCCATGGCAGCGGCTCCTTTATATGTAAAGTTGCTACTATAAATCTTATCACTTATTTACTATAGTTTGTGCTAAAATTAACTAAGTTAATTATTGCACGTAAACGAGAGATGCCAGGGAGGTGACGGCTTCTAGATAGATTGGCAATATTTTAATCAGTTCTTAATGGAAACCGGCGACGAGTTTTCATTACGCTAAAAGAGTTGACCCAGGGAAAAAATACTTACTAAGATTAGGAGGTACAAAGATGAGTTTATTGGAAGAAATCAGAGCAAAAGCCGCTACAAAATGTCCGGCAGTTGTTCTACCCGAGGGAACGGAAGAGAGAACCCTTAAGGCTATCAAGGGTATCGTGGCTGGCAAGTTAGCCCGCCCTATCCTGTTGGGGGATGTTGCAGCAGTTAAGGATATGGCAGCCAAGGTTGGAGCTGACCTGACCGGTGCCGAAATCGTTGACCCGGTCAAGGCCCCTTATTTCGATGACTATGTACAGGCATTCTATGAGATGCGCAAGGCCAAGGGTGTTGATCTGGACAAAGCCAAAAAGACTATGTTGGATCCCTTGTTCTTCGCTTCCATGATGGTCAAGATGGGTCAGGCCGATGGTGAAGTGGCCGGAGCTGAAAACACCACCGGCAATGTATTACGCCCCGCTCTGCAGATCATCAAGACTGCCCCTGGCATCCCCGCCGTATCAGGCGCCTTTATCATGATCGTTCCCAATTGCGAATATGGCGATGCCGGCACCTTCGTATTTGCCGACTGCGCTGTAACCATCGATCCCAGTGCGGAAGAGCTGGCTGCCTTCGCTAAGGCTTCAGTTATCACTGCACAGGAACTCTGCGGCATGAAGGACCCGAAGGTCGGCATGCTTTCCTTCTCCACCAAGGGCAGTGCCAGCCACGCCGATGTAGACAAGGTAGTGGAAGCCACCAGGATCGCCAAGGAAAAATATCCCGAGATCAAGGTCGATGGAGAACTGCAATTCGACGCAGCTATCGTTCCTAGCGTAGGCGCATCCAAGGCACCTGGCAGCGATATCGCCGGCAAAGCCAATGTCCTGATCTTCCCGGACATCAATGCCGGTAACATAGGGTACAAGCTGGTTCAGCGTACCGCTAAAGCCGAAGCTATCGGACCGCTGCTTCAGGGACTTGCCAAACCGGTCAATGACCTGTCCCGCGGCTGCAGTGTAACCGACGTAGAAAACGTGGTGGCGATCGTCGCGGTAAGAGCATAAGGCAGGAGGGGTGATACCTCGGCCTTAATATAACTTTTCACAATTTTGAGGAGGTATGTTTTTAATGAAGGTTCTATGTGTAAACGCTGGCAGTTCATCTATCAAGTATCAGGTAGTGGACATGACCGACGAATCAGTTCTGGCATCAGGTCTGGTTGACCGGGTAGGCATTCCCGGAACCACGCTGGAACACAAACCCGCAGGCAAGGACAAGGTCCTCATCAAGAAAGACCTGCCTGACCACACTGCCGGCATCCAGTTAGTGCTTGACGTTCTGATAAACGAAGAATACGGCATAATGAAGAGCATGGATGAAATCGGAGCCGTTGGCCATCGTGTAGTTCATGGCGGTGAAGATTTTGCTGCTTCCGTAGTAATCGATGACCATGTCAAGAAAGTAATAAAGGACTGCTTCGACATCGCTCCGCTGCACAACCCGCCCAACTTAATGGGTATTGAAGCCTGCCAGGCTCTTATGCCTAATGTAAAGCACGTAGCTGTATTTGATACCGCTTTCCATCAGACCATGGACCCCGCTAACTTCTTATATGCTCTGCCTTACGAAGTATATGAGAAATTCCGGGTCAGAAGATATGGCTTCCACGGCACATCTCATTTCTATGTATCCCATCGGGCTGCTGAAATGCTGGGCAAACCTTATGAGCAGTGCAAGATCATCACTCTGCACCTGGGCAACGGCGCCAGCATGGCCGCTATCAAGGACGGCAAAGTGGTTGACACCACCATGGGCTTCACCCCGCTGGAAGGTCTGGTCATGGGCACCCGCTCCGGTGACATCGACCCCGCTATCGTTTTCTTCCTCATGGAGAAACTGGGCCTGAACACCACTGAAGCCAACAACTACTTCAACAAGAAAGCCGGTATGCTGGGACTTTCCGGCGTATCTAACGATCTCAGAGACATCATCGAGGCAGCCGATTCCAACAATGAAAGAGCTAAGATAGCTCTTGAAGTATACTATAATAGAATCAAGGGTTACATTGGCAACTACATTGCTAAACTGAATGGTTGCGATTGTATCGTATTCACCGCTGGTGTGGGTGAAAACGCTATTGAAACCCGCGAAAACATCTGCAAAGACCTGGATTATCTGGGCATCAAGATGGATGCCGCCAAGAACAATGTTCGCGGCAAGGAAGTGGATGCATCTGCTGATGATTCAAGGGTCAAAATCTTCATTATTCCGACCAACGAAGAACTGGTTATCGCTCGCGATACCTATAGTCTTACCAAATAGTAATTAATAAACAAAACGGCGGGACAAAACGTTCCGCCGTTTTATTTTTAAGGCCATGTTTCGTTTGTGGAAGCATGGCCTTTTTGTCGTGCGCATTAACAAACGGGATTTGGCACCAACAAATGGCAATAGGCATAACTTAAGATGGGATAACAAAACAACTGGTAATCCCATTACTTGTCATTGGATTTGTTGGAGGGGCTTAAATGATCATAAATTTTGTCATAGGGCACTCTGTTTACAGAAATGTTATGCAGGAAATGAGCGAATCCGTTCGTTATTATATCTCCAACAGCATTGTCAGTACCAATACGCTCAGTAATGCGGTTAATGTTCATTTTTTTACTCCTGGATCTAAATATCGGACATTTGTAGACTTCGATAAAGGTATCAAGGTTTTTTTGCCTCACGGTATTTCAGATAAAGGCTATCGAAGCGGAGAAACATTGAAGGATTTATTAAGGGAGCATTCCTGTAATCCGTAAAAACGGTCTTTGAAAAAAGAGACACCTGTCTCTACAATGAAATTGTGCTAGATCCCGCAAAGAAAGGCACAAATCAAAGTAGAGGAGGCGTCCCTATATGAAAAGTACACAAAATGAGAAGATTTCGCAAATCAAAACTTGGATCCTGGTGGTAGGAATCGATGTAGCCAAAGAGATCCACTATGCAAGAGCCTTTGATTACAGGGGGATTGAGCTAGCCAAGCTGCTGAAATTCAGCAACACAGCAGAAGGTTTTCAGAGACTGGAGCAGTGGATGCAGGACATATGTCGGCAGCACAACAAGGCGGATATTATCGTCGGCTTCGAACCCACTGGACATTACTGGTTTACGCTAGGAGATCACCTCAAGAAGCAGGGTCATAGACTTGCGATAGTCAACCCGTTTCATGTCAAACGAACCAAAGAACTGGACGATAACAGTCCAACCAAAAACGACAGAAAAGATCCCAAGACCATAGCCATGCTGGTGAAAGACGGACGTTACCGTGAAGTTTACATACCAGAAGACTTGTATCAGGAACTGCGTGAGGCAGTAGCCGAACGCGACCGCTTGGTGCAGCGGATGACCTCCATCAACAACCAGGTGGACAGATGGCTGGATATACACTTTCCAGAATACCAAACCATCTTCAGCGATTGGCAGGGCAAAGCAGCATTATTGACATTGCGGCACTTTCCGACACCGGAAAAGATCGTATCAGCTGGCCCTGAAAAGATAGAGGCAATCTGGAAAGCATCCATGAAACGTAGTGCAGGTCTTAAGAAAGCACAGGGACTGGTTACAGTAGCCAAGGAAAGCATAGGCAGAAAAACCGGCCTGGTAGCAGCAGAAGCCAGTCTGCAGAATCTACTTACTGAACACAAGCTATACAGAGAGCAATATGAACAACTGGAACAGCTCATGATGGATCTATTGAAGCAGGTTCCCAACGCGGAAAAACTGCTGGACATTAAAGGAGTTGGTCTGATAACAGCAGCTGCCTTTGTAGGAGAAGTGGGCAATATCAGCCGTTTCCAAGATCCGCGTCAGATCCAAAAGCTAGCGGGATTCAATCTTGTGGAGAACAGCTCCGGCAAGCATAATGGCAAGACCAGAATCAGCCGCCGGGGACGAAGACGATTGAGGCATGGGTTATTCATGGCCATGATCACGATCCTCGCCACCAATCAAGAATTCCGCATGCTGCATCAGAAGAATTTGACCAGAGAAAAGAATCCGTTAACCAAAATGCAATCGATAATAGCACTCTGCGGCAAGCTGATCCGCGTGTTCTACGGTCTCTTAAGAAACGGCACCGATTACAGTGCGGATAAGATGCTGAGTGACATTGAACTAGGAATGAGAACAGCAGCCTAGCCAGATTACTCATTAAAGGTTCAGAGTTACTACGCCGCCGCAGCTCACCGAACCAGCGACTTGAAAACATCGAACCATTGGAAACGAAGAGCCGGGATAGTCAGGTTGAATTTATCCATAAGGGCCTAGACCCGGCGAGGGAGCATGACTGACATTCCACCTCTTGGGAAGGCAGGACGAAGGAATTTAGGGCGAAGACCCAGGAAGACATGGGAGGTTTGCCGCCAGGAGTTGATGTGGAATCCCAACGGCCCGAAAATACGAAAGACACGCGGCTTAATATCTTATGCCCATCAACGCCCGGAATCGCGCATAAATGCGATAACCAAGAGGATATTTCTTCGTTAACAAAATGAAATACTGTGATTATAAGAGCTATCACGAGAAAAGGAAAGTTTATTAAGGGAGGTATAAGGGATGAGTAAAGTGATGTTCCCATTTTGATCAGAGAAATTAACATACAGGGTTTTGGGGATTTGCATATTTCCGGTTTATGGTAGCCCCTGCAAGAAGATGTCCAATAAAAAATGAGATTCCTTCACACCGGGAATCTCATTTTTATATTGGCTGGTATATGTTTATCCCATGTAACCCATCAGTTCTGATATGGTTTGGGCCGCCTGTACGACATCTCGGCAGCACCAGGATAGTACCTGTTCATCCAGCATTTTGGCGGAATTTCCTGATACGCTGATCGCGGCGATGATCTGCCGGGAAACACTGAAAATAGGAGCCGCTACGCAAGCGATGCCAGGAAGCGCCTCCTCCCGGTCAATGGCAAAGCGATGTTGTTTTACTTGTTCAAGTTCAGTTCTTAATAGCTCGGAATTAATTATGGTATTTGGGGTCAGCGGGATCAGGGATTCAT